>Ga0208154_10005_pt1 | contig 201426 bp, 182 predicted proteins | sample Wag4S2014_11_5_FD_187354 | JGI IMG/M metagenome (GOLD analysis project Ga0208154, IMG submission 187354) | Deep subsurface shale carbon reservoir microbial communities from Ohio, USA - Utica-2 Time Series 2014_11_5 (SPAdes) (version 2) ...
TTGTGAGTTATTTGATATAATATTCATGGCGGTTTATTCCTTTCATATTTGTTGTAGGTAACAAATATTATATCAAAAGAAGGAATAAGTCGCCAATTTTTTATCTAATTTTTTTGTAAAGTGGTGTAATAAAATAATTAATAAAATAATTAGTAAAGTGATTAATAATTTAGAAAGAGGTTTTATGATGGCGGAGATCTTTGCAAAATATAAGGAAGAACTCAGCACCTTATGGAAAAAATTGAATAAAACTATTCAACTCTTAATTATATTGCTGACTGTTTTAATGTCCTTAGTTTTTGCTTACTTGATTTTTAGAGGAAGTTCTGTTAATTACCAGCCACTATATGCGGATTTAAGTACCTCTGATTCAGCCGCGATTGTTGAAAGATTAGAGGAAAATGGTGTTAAATATAAATTAGGTGGACAGGGTAATACCATTTTAGTTCCAGAAGATGATATTTATAGACTTCGCCTAAATCTGGCAGCTGCTGGTTTGCCTGACCAGGGTGTAGTAGGATTTGAAATTTTTGATCAGAGTAGTTTTGGGACAACAGAATTTGAAAGAAAGGTAAATTATTACAGGGCTTTGGGAGGGGAATTAGGTCGTTCAGTTCAATCCATTTCTGGTATTAGTTATTCTAAAGTTCAAATTACACCTCCCCAGGAAAGTCTTTTTTTAGCCGAAGAAAGATCTGCAACTGCTTCAGTTTTAGTCGAGTTAGAGCCAGGTTTTAGGATGAGTCAATCTCAAATAGAAGCAGTTCGCAATTTAGTTGCCAGTGGTGTACAGGATTTACCCTTAGAAGAAGTTACTATTGTTGATACTAACGGGAATTTGCTTTCAAATAATAATTCTGCAGCTGGTGAAGGTGTTAATCCTCAAAATTTTGTATTTCGCAAGGAATTTGAAGCCTCTTTAAAAAATGATTTAAACTCACTTTTGACCAGAGTTTTAGGTCCAAACAATTTTGTAGTAGAAGTTTATGCTGATCTAAATTTTGATCAAAGACAGGCTGAAAGCAAAACATATACTCCGATTGTGGATGAAAATGGAATAGTCAGAAGCGAAGAAGTTTCAACACAAAGCCAGCAGGGAAGCTCGGGTGCTCAAGGAGTGCCGGGAACTGACACAAATATTCCTCAGTATCAGGCAGGAGCTGAGGCAGAGTCTGAAACTTATGAAAGTGAAAATAGAATAACAAATTATGAAATAAATGAACGAATAGAACAGCATGTTTATGCACCAGGGAATGTTGAAAAACTTTCGGTTTCAGTAATGGTTGATCAAACAACAGATGAGGAAAGGCTTGCTCAGATTAGATCAGCAGTAGCTGCGGCTATTGGCTATGATCAGGATCGGGGAGATATTTTAAATATTGCTGCAGTTAACTTCGATAACTCATTACAGGAAGAAGCCGAGGCTGCAAGAGAAAGTCAGGCAGCGGCAGAAAGGCGAAGAATGTATATCTATGGGGCTCTGATTGCATTTGTTTTATTAATAAGTGCAGGTCTAATTATTTATTTGGTCAGAAGAAATGGTATTCAGACGCAATCAGGGACAAATTTAGATATGTCAGTTGAGGACAATGAAGATGAATTAGAATCATTATTCCAACCAGATCGCGAACAGAGAAAAGAAGCTCATATGAAACGAGAGTTAGAACAAATGATTCATTCAGATCCAGAAAATGCAGCAAAATTAATCCGCAGTTGGTTATTGGATGAATAATAAATGTTAAAAATTGAAAGGGATTTATCATGAGAGATGAACTTACAGGTAAAGAAAAAGCAGCAATACTTTTAATATCATTAGGGCCGGAAATTTCTTCTGATATATTTAAACATTTAGATGATGATGAAGTAGAGAAATTGACCTTAGAAATTGCCAATCAAAATAAAATAGATCCTAGTTTAAAGAAGGAAATTCAGCAGGAATTTATTAATCTACAGCAGGCGAATAGCTATATTAATTCTGGTGGTATTAATTATGCCAAAAAAATCTTGGAAAAATCTTTTGGTCCTGAGAAAACTAAGGAAATTATTAATCGTTTGACTGCAACTCTACAGGTAAGACCATTTGATTCTATCCGTAAATCTGATCCTGCCCAATTATTAAATTTTATTCAGGGGGAACATCCACAGACAATAGCTTTAATTTTAGCCTATATTGATCCTGCTCAAGCTTCTCAAGTTATTTCGATGCTGTCTACTGATGTTCAGAGTGAGGTAGCAAAAAGAATTGCTATGATGGATAGAACTTCTCCAGAAATTATCAAAGAAGTAGAAAGCGTCTTAGATAAGAAATTGTCTGCTGTTGCCAGTAATGAATATGCTCGTGCAGGAGGGATCCAGTCAATTGTTGATGTTTTAAATCAGGTTGACAGAGGAACAGAAAAAAATATCCTTGATAAATTAGAAGAAGATGATCCTGAATTAGTAGAAGAAATTAAGAAGAGAATGTTTGTTTTCGAAGATATTGTACTTCTTACTGATAGAGCTGTTCAGCTTGTACTGCGTCAGGTTGAAACACATGATCTTGCTCTGGCTCTAAAAACAGCCAGTGATGAGGTTGGAAATATCATTAAGAGCAATATGTCTCAGCGAGCAGCAGAAATGCTAGAAGAAGATATGGAATTTATGGGACCTGTACGTATTAGAGAGGTAGAAGATGCACAGCAAAGGATTGTTAATGTGATTAGAGAATTAGAAGAAAGTGGAGAAATTGTAATTGCTAGAGGTGGGGAGGGTGAAGTAGTTGTCTAAGATTATTAAAGCTTCTCAAATTATAGGTAAGTATAAAATAAAAAACCACAAAAAATCTTTTTCTCTTGAATCCACAGCTGAACAAAAAGATGGTCAGGATGATAACTCAAAGAATAAAAAAAATAGTGAGCAGAAAAATAAACAAAAAAAAACTTTAATTAAACAGCAAAGGAAAAAGGCAGATGCCGAAGCAGAACAGATTATAACTGAAGCAGAAATAAAGGCTGCAGAAATTATTGAATCTGCGCAAAGAGAAAAGGAAGAAATAGAATTACAAAAAGAGGAAATTTTTTCCAAAATAAAAAAAGAAGCTGAAGCTGAAGCGATAAAAACAGCTCAAAACAAAATTGACAAAGCTGTAAATGAACTACTTTTAACTGCTAATTCTTTTAAAGCAGAAATGAAAAAGAAGACAGTTGAAGCTCAAAAAAATATTATAAATTTTTCTGTAAAAATTGCATCTATAATTATTGATGTGAAGTTGGAGCAAGAACCTGAAATTATTAATAATATTGTTTCTGAGATGCTCTCAAAGATTGATGAGAGTCATAATAATATAACGGTCCGAATCCATCCTGATTTAATACCTTATTTAGAACAAAATAACCTTTATTCTCGCCTTGAAGAAAAGAATCTAAACTTTAAGGGGGATTTTGAACTTGAAAAAGGTGATTGTATCGTAGAAAGCAGTCTGGGTGGAAAAGAAGGAAGTATTTCGCATAAAATTGAGCTGATTAGAGAAGAACTTTTAAAAGAGGTTGAGGACAGTGTTTGATTTAGATATGGATAAACTTGAACAAAAACTTAATCAGATCGATACAACTAGAAATTTTGGCCATATAAACAGGGTTATTGGACTTGTAATCGAATCGATCGGTCCTCATGCATCAATCGGCGAGATTTGTTTAATCAAAAGCGATCAGGGTGATATTAAGGCAGAAGTTGTTGGTTTTGATGATAATAAAATTCTGATGATGCCTATTGGTGAGATGGAAGGTATAAAACCTGGAGCTAGAGTAGTTGCCACAGGCGAAAAACTCAAAATAAATGTAGGAGAGCATCTACTCGGTAAAATTATCGATGGAAGTGGAAATGTTCTTAATGGCAGCTATCAAAATTTAGGTACAGCTGTTGAGGTTAATCGCCGGCCACCAGATCCACTCAAGCGGCGCCGGATTAAACAGCCTCTTTCTTTAGGTGTTAGATGTATTGATGGATTTTTAACATGTGGCAAAGGGCAGCGTCTTGGTATATTTGCCGGTAGTGGTGTTGGTAAATCAACACTGCTTGGAATGGCTGCGCGTAATACAAATGCTGATATTAATGTAATTGCTCTTGTTGGAGAGAGAGGGCGTGAGGTTAGAGATTTTATCGAAAAAGACCTTGGTGAAGAGGGTTTAAAACGTTCAATAGTTGTTGTAGCAACTTCTGACCAACCAGCTCTTTTAAGAGTTAAGGCTGCTAATATAGCAACTGCTATTGCTGAGTATTTTCGCGATCAGAGTGAAGACGTGCTTTTGATGATGGATTCTGTAACTCGGGTGGCTATGGCCTTAAGAGAGGTGGGACTTGCTATCGGTGAGCCTCCAGCTACTAGAGGTTATCCTCCATCTGTTTTTGCTGAACTACCTAAACTTTTAGAGAGAACTGGCACAAATGATTTGGGATCTATAACAGCTCTTTATACAGTCTTAGTTGAAGGTGATGACTTTAATGAACCGGTATCAGATACCGTTCGAGGTATTTTAGATGGACATATTTCTTTATCTAGAGAGCTGGCTGAATCAGGCCATTATCCAGCAGTTGATGTTTTAAGTAGTGTCAGCAGAATTATGAATGACCTGGTAGATAAAGATCACCTGAAAGCTGCTGAACAGGTACAGCAGTGGCTTGCTGCTTATAATAAATCTGAAGATCTAATTAATATTGGAGCTTATGAAAAAGGATCAAATCCGGAAGTGGATAAAGCAATAGAGAAAATCGGGCAGATTAACTCTTTTTTAAGACAGGATATAGAAGAAAAAGCAAATTATCAGGATAGTGTTAGCCGCTTAAAGAAAATAGCATCAAACTAGGATGAGATAAATGACTGGATATAAATTTAAATTTGAAAAAATTTTATCTTTAAGAAATAAAGAAGAAGAACAGGCTGAAAACAAGTATCTACATTTAAAAAAAGAGTTAAATGAGATAAACCAGCAAATTAAAGAATTAGAGCTTGAAAAAGAAGAGGTTTTTGATAATTTAAGGACAGATAATCATAATATTAACTCTCATATTGAAATGAGAGATTATCTAAAAAGATTAAGGATTGTTAAAATAAAGATTGAAGAAAAAAAGGCTGAAAAGGCCGAAGCTGTAAAAAAACAGTTTGAATATATGATGGAAAAAAAGAAAGAAAGAAAAACTTTAGAAAAATTAAAAGAAAAAGAAAGCAAAAAATTCTTTAAAGAATTTTTAGCAGCTGAGCAAAAGGAACTAGATGAACTCGGCAGACACTATGGTACAGGTGGTAGATAAAATAGATGAAAAAATTCATATATTTTCTAATATTATTTTTAGTTCTTTTCACAATGCTTAGCTGGTCACTTAATGCATTGGGAGTAATTGATGTTAAGACTGCAGCCTATAATATAGCTTCGAAAATTCCTTTTATTAATAACTATTTAGTCAGTCGAGCTGAAATGACTCAATTGGAAAATGAAAATCAGAAACTTCAGCAGACAATTAAAGCTAAAGAGACAAAAATTACTGAACTAGAAGCTCGGGTTCAGAATTTAGAAGCAGAACTTGATGAGCGAGACCAAAGGATTGCTGGAATTCAGAATGACTATAATGAACTGCTGACTGATAGAGAAAATACAGAAGCAAAATACGAAAAAGTTACTAAAATATACCGTCGAATGGAGCCAGAAGCAGCTGCAGCTGTGATTATGCAGATGGAGCAGGAACTGGCTGTAGAGATTCTTTCTCGATTAAAAGAGGAACAGGCAGCAGCAGTAATTGAGTCTTTATCTCAGGATAAAGCAGCAGAGATTATGAGTTTATTAAGTCAGTAATGATTAAAAAAATAAATAACTTAAAAACCAAAGGAACAAAATGTCCTTCGAACAATCTGTAATATAGTAAGGTTAAATTTTGTTGATAGCGGAAATTATGAAACTATAAATATTATCCACAACAAACCATTAGGTATAATTTCCTAGCTAATAAAAAAATGAGATTTTAAATTAGATAGAAATAGATAAATAAAAGTTAAAGATAAGCATTGAAAGGGGGTGAGAAATTGAATCAAATAATTGCATTGAATCAGTACAAATTCCAACAGCAGGCAGAGCCAAAAAAAAGTAGAAAGCTGAGTCATGAAAACTACTCTCAAAGTTCTTTTGCTGAAAAAATGAAAGCAGTTCAAAAAAGAGATGATAATTTTGCTTTCAAGGAAAAGTCTAAAGAAATTAAAAGTTCATCTGATTCTGAGAGGTTATCAAACAAAGCTGTTGGCTCCGAAAAAGACCTTTCAAAAAAGAATGAATCATCTTCTGGAAAAGATATTAGAAAAATGCTGCAGGAAACTGCTGAAGAAGCATTTACCCAGTTAGCTCAGCTGAATTTAGGTGATGTTGATTGGCAGAAGTTGAATTCCCAATTTAAAGAGGCTGAATTTTTAGAAGCTGCCGGAGGTGATCTGCTTTCGAAAGCTGATGGATTTGAATTAGAATTTTCACAGCTAAGTACTGCTAATTTAAAGACATTAATTTCTGATTTAGAAAACATGATTTCAAGCTCTGGAGTTAATTTAGCTAACAATGATCAGCTTGCTTCACTACTTAACCTCCCAAAAGAAGTTGAGACAGAAAAAAATATATTGTCTGATAATCAAGCTTTTGGAGAAAAATTTGCTGATTACTTTAAGTTTCAGAACCAAGCAGAACCGAAAACTGATGAATTAGCTTCTTTAGAAAACAGGGAGCAAATTCAAATTTCTGAAAAAACTGCAGCAGCTGAAATTGCTGGTAAAACAGAAAAAAAGAATGTTGATTTTACTAACTCTGATCAAAATAAATTGAGTCAGAAGATTGATTTCGAGCAGAGAAATCTGGCTGATAACACTCTGCGTCAGGAAAGTGCTGAAAAAAATACTACCCATAATAATTCAAAAGTTGAACAGGAATCTAAGCTGTTTAATTTAACAGAGCAAAAAGAAGTTTCAGAATTTAATTCTAAAGTGGTTTTAGAAACTGCTAAAGGAGATAATGCTGCTGAAAAGAAGATTATTGATTTTAATTTTTCTGGAGCTGATTCTTCATTAAATACTGAACTCAATGCTGGTGATAAGACTAATAGTTTTGCTTTGAATAACAATCAACTTAAAGGTGAATTACCGGTAAAAGAGCAATTTGTGCAGCAGTTTAAAGGAGAGTTTTCAGCTGCTAAAAACGAAATGAATATTGAGCTAAAACCTGAATCACTTGGTAAAATTGAGGTTAGACTTAATTTAAATGAAGGTAAAATTGATGCCAGGATGTTGGTGGAAAACAAGCTGGTTCAGACTCAATTAGAAAGCAGTATGAAAGAAATAAAATCTGATCTGATTAAACAGGGAATTAATATTGAACAGTTTAAAATTGAAACTGCTAAGGCAGGACCTCGTCAGGTTGAACAGCAGAATGATTTTAACTTAAATGATCAAAACTCTGCTTTTAGTGATGGTGAGACCGGTCAGAATCAGGAATATGAACAACGTCAGTTTTTCCAGGGACAATATTATGTAGAAAGAGGATTAAGGAACAGCAGTTTAGATAGAGAAAATATAGTTATGAGACAGCAGGAAATAATCAATAGAGCTGCTTTTTCGAAAGGGAAGCTTAATTTGATTGTCTAAAGGAGGTAGTTATATGTCAGATATATATAATGTAAGTTCTACGCAGAGCACACAGTATCAGCAGGAAATTCAGAGAAAATCGCTTGAGGCGAATGATGGATTGGGTCAGGATGCTTTTTTTAAGATTCTAATAACCCAGCTGCAGAATCAAGATCCTTTAAATCCAATGGAAGATCGTGATTTTATTTCTCAAATGGCTGAGTTTACTTCTCTAGAAAAAACTGAAAAACTTTACTCACTGCTGGAAGATAAATTAAGTTCTAATCAGGTAATTGATAATAGCAGCTTAATTGGTAAAGAGATTACTGCTAACGTAGAAGGTGTAAAATTAGAAGGTATTGTTAATGCTGTAAAATCTTCTAAGGATAAAGTCTTAGCAGTGCTGGATACTGGCTCTGAAATAGATATTAGCAATATTACTCAGGTTAAGAATATTGAAGCTGAAGAATTATAAAAAGAGGTGTTTTAAATGGATAACAGATTAAAGATAAATCAACCAATACAGCCTCTAAAAAGAACAGAGCAGCAGAATAAAGCTGCCCAAAAGAATAAAAATCCGAATTCTCCTTCTTTTAAAGATATTTTAGGGGAGAAGATGAATGGAAAAAATGAACTTTCTTTTTCCAAACATGCTCAAAAAAGAATTAAGTCTCGTGCTATTCCAGTTTCCAAAACAGAACTCGATAAGTTAAGTACAGGTGTGAAAAAAGCTAGAGATAAAGGAGCTAGAGATTCACTGGTAATGGTTAATGATGTAGCTTATATAGTTAGTGTAGAGAATAATACTGTAGTTACAGCTGTAGATGAGGCAAGTATGGATGATAATGTTTTTACTAATATAGATAGTGCTGTATTTATGAAATAAAGATATCTATATAATGTTCTAAAATATTAATTAAAGATGATGGGATATAAAATTGAAAGACTTAAGCTAAAAATTATAGAATTAGCTTAAATCGGATATGAGCTGGACCTTTTTCAGGGAGCTCTGTTCTGCTGTCGATAACAGTAGGACTCCGATAAATACTGAAGGAGGAAAAATTATATGTTAAGATCGATGTATGCCGGTGTGTCAGGATTGAATACCCACCAGCAGATGATGGATGTAACAGGTAATAATATTGCAAATGTAAATACAATTGGTTTTAAAAGCAGTCGTGTTACTTTTAAGGAAATGTTAAGTCAGACTTTGAAAGGGGCTTCAAGACCTTCTGAAAATAGAGCGGGAACAAATCCACAGCAGATAGGACTTGGTGTGGGATTAGGAAGTATAGATAATGATATGTCTTCCGGAAATCTGCAGTCAACTGGGAAAACCTCTGATGTTGCAATCCAGGGGGATGGATTTTTTGTTTTACAGGATGGAGATCAAAAGTATTACACTAGAGCAGGTAATTTTAATTTTGATGCTCAGGGTAACTTATATTCTGGTATTTCAGGTTTAAAAGTACTGGGAGAGAGTGGTGAAATTCAGTTAGATAAAACTATATTACCAGAACCAACAACTTATATGGATATTGAAGGTAATTTAAGTAGTGAGACTGAGGATGGTAAAACTAAAACAATCAGCTCAGACTATATTGATTCTAAAGGTGTTTCTCATACTTTAGAAATAGCATTTAAAAAAAGCACTACTGATAATCAGTGGACTGTAGTTGAAGATAGTATAAAAATTGATGGAGATAAGACTTTAGTTGGTACATCACCAACTGGAGATCATACTATTTCATTTTATCAAGATGGAGCATTAGATAGTGGTTCTGAAGTGGGCTTATCTATCGCTTCAATAGATGGTGCTGCACCAGCTACAATCAATTTGGATTTTACAAAATTAACTCAATTGGGTGGAGGTTCAGATATTAAGTTTGGTGAAATGGATGGTGTAGCTATGGGAAGCTTAGAATCCTTTTCTTTTGCTGAAAATGGTGATGTAATTGGTTCTTACGATAATGGCTTGACTCAGGTAGTTGACCGTATTGCATTAGCACAATTTGAAAACCCATCGGGGTTGACTAGAAAAGATGGGTTATTTGTTGAATCTCCAAACTCAGGTGTAGCAAATGTTGGGATGCCTATGGAAGGTGGTTTTGGTTCTTTAGCTCCAGCAACCTTAGAAATGTCTAATGCCAACCTATCACAGGAGTTTACAAACATGATCACTGCTCAAAGAGGTTTTCAGGCAAGTTCAAAATTAATTACAACCTCAGATGAAATGCTGCAGGAATTAGTTAATTTAAAAAGATAATTTAAATTAAACTTTCAGGCTGAAATCTTTTTTGGTTTCAGCCTGAGAAATAATAAGAATGTTAAATAAGGAAGTGTATGATGATTAAATTGACCAGGACAAGTGGGGAAAAATTTATATTAAATGCTGAACAGATATTAGAAGTTCAGGAAACTCCGGATACAGTGATTACCTTAAACAATGGGAAGAAGCTGCTTGTCAAAGATTCAGCAGATGATATAGTTGCAAAGGTAATAAATTATCGACAGAGGGTTATGGCCGGAATTACTAGAACAGGGGAGAGATCTTAAATGGATATAGCGACAATTGTTGGGGTAGCAGCAGGAGCAATAATATTTAGTGCAGTAGCAGTACTGGGTGGTAATGTAATAATCTTTGTAAGTCTTCAGTCTGCCCTGGTAGTTTTAGGTGGTACCCTGGCCGGTGTAATGATCAGTTATACTTTCAATGATCTAAAAAACATTCCTAATTTATTAAGAGTATCATTTGAAGATGACAAAATGGAATCAGAACATATAATTGAAAGCCTTGTTAACTTTGCCGAAAAGGCAAGAAGAGAAGGACTTTTGGCTTTAGAAGATGATGCAGCAGAAATGGAAGATGAATTTCTGCAGAAAGGTATTCAGTTGATTGTTGATGGTACTGATCCTGAATTGGTAAGAAATATACTGGAAACAAAATTAACTTTTTTACAGGAACGACACACAAAAGGTAGAGGTATTTTTGCGACAATGGGTCAGCTGGCACCTGCTTTTGGTATGATTGGGACTTTAATCGGTTTAGTGCAGATGTTAAGTCAGCTTGATGATCCAACTAAGCTTGGTTCCGGGATGGCGGTAGCTTTAATTACAACCTTATATGGGGCTCTACTGGCAAATTGGATCTTTATTCCTCTTTCTAAAAATTTAGAAACCCAGAGTAACCATGAAATTCATGTTAAAGAAGTTATGATTGAAGGGATTTTGTCAATACAGGCTGGCGAAAACCCAAGAATTGTTAAAGAGAAACTTCATGCTTTCCTTTCTGAAGGGGAAAAAGAAGAAGTTGAAGCTAGAATAAATGGAAGTGGAGGGGTGGGAATAAGGGAAAATGCCTCTTAAAAACAAGAAACACAAAAAGGAAGATGATGGTGGTGGATCTCCTGCTTGGATGACTACTTTTGGAGATATGATGACTTTGCTCTTAGTATTTTTTGTTCTTCTCTACTCTTTTTCTTCAATGGATGTAGAAAAATTCAGGGGCTTTATCTCAGCTTTGCAGAATCAGCTTGGAGTTTTAGATGGAGGCCAGACTATTACCCCAGATGTAAACATTGATGCAGGAAATATTGGTGAAGATTTTGCTCAAGCACCGGAGAATATTCAGCAGATTATGCAGGAGTTAGATAACTATATTGAAAGCAATAATCTAGGTGATAAGGTAAATGTAGAAAATAAGAGAAAAGGACTGGTTATTAGTTTAACCGGGGAAATACTTTATGAGTTAGGTAAAGCAGATATTAGAGAACAAGGTAAAGAAGTTTTAGCAATAATCTCGAATATTTTAATTGATATTCCAAATGATATTATGATCGAAGGGCATACTGATGACCTACCGATTAGAACAGATGAGTTTCCCTCGAACTGGGAACTATCAACTGCAAGAGCAGTAAATGTAATTAAATTTTTAATAGAAGAAAGAAATTTTAATCCAGCAAGACTATCTGCGGCAGGCTATTCTGAATATCGACCGGTTGCAAATAATAATACTGCAGAAGGAAGAGCTAAAAACCGAAGGGTTGAAGTTGTTGTTTTAAATTCACAGTACAATGAAGGAGGCAGCTGATATGGCAGATGGCCGAAATATAAATTATAAAATGTTGACATTAATAATTGTACTTGTAGTTATAATTACCGGAGTAGCAAGTTTTACTTTTTTTACTTATTTTTCTGTAGCTGATAATAGTGAAGAAGATTTTGATATTGACGATATTCGTTCTACTTATCAAGTAGGCGATTTTGTGGTTAATATAGCTAATAACAGCCGCATAAACTTTATTAGAGCAAGTCTGGTTTTTGAAATTGAAGAAGATAAGATAGTTGAAGAATTAGAAAAAAGAAAGCCCCAGATTAGAGATGCAATTATTACAACTCTGCGTTCTCAAAATGAAAGTATTTTAAAAGAGGCTAATGCTCAAACAATTAAAAAAATAATTAAATCTGAAGTAAATGATATATTACGTTCAGGAAAAATAACAAACGTTTGGTTCACAGAACTGGTTGTGCAGTAGGGAGGAATTAAGATGGCTGATGTATTAAATCAAAATGAAATTGATTCACTTCTTTCTGCAATAAGCAGTGGTAGTATCGATGTAGAAGAGGCTAAAGAGCAATCAGATGAAAAAAAGATAAAAGAATATGATTTTAAACGACCGGATAAGCTCTCAAAAGAGCAGATGCGGACTTTGGAAATGATTCATGATAATCTTTCTCGAATTTTTACCACAACTCTTTCTACAAAACTAAGAAGTATGGTCAACTTTGAAGTGGTTTCAATTGAGCAGCTTGCTTATTCGGAGTTTATTAACTCACTACCTGAGCCAACAATTATAAGCATTAACAAACTTGAACCATTAAGCGGACAGTTTATTTTTGAAATTAATCCGGAAATAGGATTTGGAATTATAGATAGATTATTTGGTGGTTTTGGTAAGCCGATTTCTGATATTCGTTCTTTTACTGATATTGAGAGAGTTGTACTGCGCCGAGTTATGAATTGGCTTTTGGTTGATTTCAAAGAGGCCTGGAGTAATATTGAAGAACTGGAGCCTGAATTATTAGAATTAGAATCCAATCCGAATTTTATCCAGGTTGTACCAGATAGTGATATGACAATTATTATCACTTTGGCTGCTAAAATCGGAAATACAGAAGGATTAATAAATATTTGTTTACCGTATATTGTTTTAGAACCAATAGTTAAAAACTTAAATGCTCAGTACTGGTTTTCAAGTACTAGAGAAAAGCAGACAGCTGAACATATTGCTCAACTTAAAGAGCGTTTAAATGATGCTTTAGTTGAGGTAGAAGCAGAACTGGGAAGTACTCAGCTAACAGTAGAAGATTTTCTATATCTACGTCCGGGCGATGTAATTAGACTGGATAAAAAGGTAGAAGAAAATGCTGAACTCAAAATTGGTAATAATCATAAATATCAGGCAGTTGTTGGAAGTAAAAACCGTCATAAAGCAATACAAATTGTTGGAGTAGCAGAAAACTTATTTGAGGAGAGTGGAGTCAATGACGAATGATGGTAATTTTTTATCACAGGAAGAAATAGATGCACTAATGAACGGTCAGGATGATGAAAATAATGAAACTGAAGCTAAAGCGTTTGAATTAACTCCTGATGAGATTGATGTAATAGGAGAAGTAAATAATATTGCAATGGGTTCCTCTGCTACAGCACTCTCCACACTGTTGGATCAAAAGGTAGATATAACAACACCTGAAGTTGAATTAATGTCTTTTCAGAAATTAATTGAGGATTATGATCGACCCTGTGTTTTGGTAAAGGTTGAATATGTCGAGGGAATTGAAGGCTTAAGTATTCTTGTTTTGAATACTGAAGATGCAGCTGTAATTGCAGATTTAATGATGGGTGGAGATGGACTGGACGGACTGGAAAGAGAAATGTTAAATGAAATTTCAATTAGTGCAGTTGGAGAAGCAATGAACCAGATGATGGGGGCTGCTTCTACTGCAATGTCCAATATTTTAGATAGGTTAGTCAATATTTCTCCTCCTGAAGCAGAATTTATTAATCTAGATGATGTAATGGAAGACGGAAGAGATTGGTTTGATCCTAAAGAAGAAATAGTTGTAACTTCATTTAATTTAAAGATTGGAGATTTAATTGATAGTACATTTAAACAACTTTCTTCTTATAATTTTGTTAAGAATTTGGCTGAATCTTTACTTACTGGCCAAACGGGTTTAATGGATAACAGTACTGATGACAGTGAAGAAGCTGTGCCGACATCTGCTCTGGAATCGGAATCTGAGCCGACAAAAGAAAAGGCTACCCCTAAAACTGCCCCTAAAACTGAATCTGCCTCCAAAAACAAGGTAAAAGCTGATGCTAACAGTGGTGGCAAGCAGAGACGAACCAGTTCGCGAAATATTTCTCCAGAAGAAAAGGTCGATGTTCATTCGGCTCAATTCCCGGAATTTAGTGAATATGAAACCCAGCCTCTACCAAATAATATGGAACTGATAAAAGATGTTCCTTTAGAAGTAACTGTAAGACTTGGTAAAACTGTAATGAAAATTAGAGATATTTTAGAATTAGGAGATGGTTCGATTATTGAACTTGATAAGCTTGCCGGAGAGCCGGTAGATCTCTTAGTTAATGGGAAATTGGTTGCTAAAGGTGAGGTAGTAGTAATTGATGAAAACTTTGGCTTTAGAGTTAAAGACATTGTTAGTCCGACTGAACGTTTAAAAACCCTTTAACCTGGTGGTGTAAAGATGAATTATATGTGGGAAACATTCAAGATGGCATTTTATTTGATTTTAGTAATTGGTTTTATTTTTGCCACCTATTATTTTATAAAAAAGCGTTTTAACTTCAGTTCAACTAAAGAATTGAAATTAATTGATAGTCTACGTCTTTTTAATGGTGAGACTATCTATTTAGTCAAAGTTTATAATGATATTGTAATGCTTGGTGGAAGTAAGGAAGAGTTGAATTTTTTGAAAAGTTGGCCAGTCTCAGAAATTGATTTTGATTTAAATGAGTTGGAAGAAAATCAGGCAGCTAAAGTTGATTTTAAAGAGAAGTTAAAAAAAATAATTAATCAGAATAAAAATTCTCTAAAAAATAAGCAAAATCAGAATTCCGACAGTGATCAAGATGAATAAGTCTTTAATTTTAACTGTTTTTATTATATTATTAATTTTTAGTCCAATTTTCACTGCAGCAGTTTCTGCTCAGAATTTTAATATACCTGATATTTCCTTTGAAATTTCAAATAACGATGCTCAAAATAATGAAGGGGAAGATTTAGTTTTATCTTTGAGAATACTGCTTTTATTAACAGTACTCTCACTTGCTCCCGCAATTATAGTCTTATTTACATCTTTTACCAGGATTATTATAGTTTTTTCTATTTTAAAAAGAGCTCTATCATTAAATAATATGCCACCAAATCAAGTTCTGATTGGGATAGCAATCTTTTTAACAATTTTTATAATGGCTCCGGTGCTGCAGGGGATTAATCAGGATGCTCTTCAACCTTATTTAAATGAAGAAATCAGTCTGGAAAATGCTTATGAAAATACAATAACTCCAATCAGAAGTTTTATGTTTAAACAGGTAGATGAACGCTCTCTCAGCCTTTTTGCTGAGATGGCTGAGATTGACCGACCGGAAAGTCGGCAGGATCTGCCCACATATGTATTGATACCTGCATTTTTAATTAATGAAATCAAAATTGCTTTTCAAATTGGATTTTTACTCTATATACCATTTTTGATGATCGATATGATAGTTGCCAGTATTTTAATGTCAATGGGAATGATGATGCTGCCTCCAGTTATTATTTCACTTCCTTTTAAAATTTTATTATTTGTACTGGCAGACGGCTGGCATCTTTTAATTGGATCTTTAGTTGAAACTTTTAATTAAATTTAATTTACAGGGGTGGAAAAAATGGGAGAAGCAGTAGTTCTAGATATAGGTAGAGAATCTTTATATACAGTGATCTTGGTAATTATGCCTGTCTTAGGAGCTGGGTTAATTACTGGTCTTTTAGTGGCTATTTTTCAAGCTACAACTCAGATCCAGGAGCAGACTTTAGCTTTTGTGCCTAAAATATTTGCGGTTTTAGCATCTATCGGCTTTTTTGGTCCCTGGATAATGACCACAGTTGTTGAGTTTGTGCAGGAACTACTGCAGAATATTCCCCTTTATTTAGGCCGGTGATAATTCTTGCCAGAAGATATTTTAATTAATGAAAACATATTTTTATTTGCTCTTATTTTCAGCCGCTATTTAGGAATTTTCTTTTTAACTCCTATTTTTAGTAGCCAGGTAATTTTCTTCCAGGCCAAAATTTTAGTTGCTTTAAGTTTAACTGTAATCACAGTGCCGGTAGTAATTAATTCTTTTCAACCTATTTATCCTACGAATAATCTACTTGTTTTAGTAAAAATCATGAGTGAATTAAGTGTAGGGCTATTTATGGGGCTTGCAGTCTTTTTAGTTTTTTCTGCAGTTCAGCTGGGGGGACAGATAATTGATATGCGGATGGGGTTTAGAATTGCCAACGTAGTTGACCCTTTCAGCGGTATTAACTCTCCTGTTATCGGTCAGTATAAAAATATACTTTTGACTCTAATTTTTTTAGCAGTTGACGGCCACCTTTATTTAATCAAACATTTGAATAATTCCTTTAAAATTATTCCTCCAGGTGAGGTTAATTTTAATTCTCAAATCTGGATTTACTTTTTCCGGAGAAGTGCTGATATGTTTCTTTTAGCACTGAAGGTTGCAATGCCGATAGCCGGAGCAATATTTTTACTCGATGTAATACTTGCTTTTTTAGCTCGTTCAGTCCCCCAGATGAATCTTTTTATTGTTGGATTGCCGATTAAAATTTTAGCCGGGCTGCTCTTGTTATTTGTTTTGATACCTGTTTTAAACAATTTTTATTCTGAAATTATTTTTGATGTTATTAACGAAATACCTCATTTATTTCGATTGCTAAGTCCCTAAAGTGAAAGGGGTGGAATTATGGCTGATGGTGGAACTGGAGAAAAAACGGAGGAGGCTACTCCTCGGCGGAAAAAAGAAGCCCGCGAAAAAGGTAATGTAGCTAAAGGTAAAGAAATAAGCCAGGCTTTTACCTTACTGGCAAGTTTTCTCATGTTGTACTTTTTAATGCAGCAGATGATCTTTACTGTTATCAGAGAATTTAGATTTTATTTTAGTGAACTGATCATTTCTCCTTTCAGTATTAACAATGCCTATAATATTTTAATGGCTGCTTTTAGCAAAACTGTAAGGATCATCGCTCCCATAATGATTGTTTCTGCAGCTGCAGGAGTTTTAGTTAATTTTTTGCAGATAGGCCCCTTATTTACCAGTAAGCCGTTAGTGCCTGATTTCAAAAAAATAGACCCGATTAAAGGTGCCAAAAATCTTTTTTCACTCAAATCATTGATGGAATTATTTAAATCACTTTTTAAATTATTTGTTATAGCTGCAATTGCCTATAATATTTTATCACAGAATATTGATATTTTTGAAAGAAGTATTCATCAGGATTTAACACAGTCAATAGTTGTTTTAAGTTCTCTAATTAGCCAGATTGCCTTTTCGATAATTGCGGCTCTGATAATTCTGGGGATCATTGACCTTCTTTATCAGCGCTGGCAGCACAATAAAGATCTTAAGATGTCTAAATATGAGGTTAAACAGGAAAGAAAAGAGATGGAAGGTGACCCGATGATCAACCAGCAGCGTAAACAGCGTCAGCGGGAGATTAGTATGAACAGAATGATGTCTTCTGTTAAAGATGCAGATGTTGTAATCACCAACCCAACTCATATTGCTGTGGCCTTAAAATATGATTTAGATGAAATGGATGCACCTGAGATTATTGCTAAGGGTGAGGGCTTTGTTGCCCAAAAGATAAAGGAAAAGGCAAGAGAGGCTGAGGTTGAAATTGTAGAGAATAAACCACTGGCTCGCTCTCTAAATTCGATGACCGAAATTGGAGATCAAGTTCCGGTAGAGCTTTATCAGGCTGTTGCCGAAATTTTAGCTAGGATATTTAAGGAAAACAAGAAATATTAAATTTTGTTTTAAAGTTTTGAAGAAAGTTTTGGAGGTAAATAATTAGTGGATAACAGTTTAGTTTTTTCGAAAATAACTAAAAATACAGATGTAGTATTTGCTTTAATGGTAGTAAGTATAATTGTGATGTTTATTATACCTCTGCCAACTATGCTGCTTGATATGCTGCTGGCTGCTAATATTACTTTTGCAATGGTAATTATCCTGGTCAGTATTTATACAACAGAACCGCTTGATCTTTCGGTATTTCCATCGCTGCTTTTATTTGCAACTTTATTTAGATTGGGGTTAAATATTTCGACTACCCGATTGATTTTGGGACAGGGTTATGCTGGAGAAATTATAATGAGTTTTGGTGACTTTGTTGTTGGTGGAAATTATGTTGTCGGGTTAATAATCTTTTTAATTATAGTTGTTATTCAGTTTGTTGTAATTACCAAAGGTGCAGAAAGAGTTGCTGAGGTAGCAGCTAGATTTACCCTTGACGCGATGCCCGGGAAACAGATGAGTATTGATGCAGATTTAAATGCGGGTGTTATAGATAATGTAGAAGCAAAACGTGAAAGAGAAAAAATCAGGCAGGAAGCTGATTTTTATGGAGCTATGGATGGTGCTAGCAAATTTGTTAAGGGTGATGCTATTGCCGGTATTATAATTACCTTTATTAATATAGTAGGTGGATTAGTAATTGGTGTCTTACAGCAGGATATGGGTATAGCCCAGGCAGCTCAGACCTATATACTTTTAACTGTTGGTGATGGACTTGTTTCACAGATACCGGCACTTTTAATTTCTACTGCAACTGGTATGGTAGTTACTAGAGCAGCTTCCGATAATAATATGGGAAATGAAATGACAGAACAGCTTTTAAAACAGCCTAAAGCTTTATTCATTGCTTCTGGGGTGCTTTTAGTTATTGGTTTTGTTCCTGGACTACCGACCATTCCTTTTCTCTTTTTAGCGACTTTTATTGCTGTACTTGCTTATCTAATAGTTAGAACCGCTGAAACTGATAAGCTTGAGGAAAAGAAAAAACAGCAGACAAAAGAAATGAGCGAAGAACAAAAACAAGAGATGCGTCAAGAAGAATTAAAACAGCTGATTAAAGTTGATAAATTAGAGATTGAGGTAGGATATAATTTGATTTCTCTGGTACTTCCCGAACAGGGAGGAGATTTTTTAGATAGAGTGAGTAATATTAGAAAACAGATTGCAGTTGAATTAGGAATTATTTTGCCGCCAATTAGAATTGTTGATAACCTACAGCTGCCGCCAGATTTGTATAAAATAAAGCTGCACGGGGTGGAACTAACCAAGTATCAGCTTTATCCAGATAAATTTTTAGCTATGGATCCCGGAAATACTTTTGAAGAAATTCCTGGAATTGAAACTAAAGAGCCTGCTTTTGGGACTGAGGCACTCTGGATTGAAGAATCCCAGAAAGAAAATGCAGAACTTGCAAACTATACAGTTGTAGATCCTGGTTCTGTAATGGCAACTCATTTAACAGAAGTAATCAGAGAACATTCTCATGAGCTTTTAGGAAGAGAAGAAGTTAAAAAGTTAATTGATAATTTTAAAGAAGATAATGAAGCAGTTATTGACGAACTGATGCCTGATTTATTAAAATTAGGTGAAATTCAGAAAATATTGCAAAACTTACTCTGGGAAAAAATTCCGATTAATAATCTGCTTATTATCTTAGAAACTCTGGCGGATCATGCACCAAGAACTAAAGATCAGAGTGTTTTAACTGAATATGTGCGTCAGGGATTATCCAGACAGATAAGCAATCAGTTTACTGCAGAAGATAATACTCTTTATGCAATTACAATTGATCCACAAAAGGAAGAACAGTTAATAAATTCAGTAGAGCAGTCTGACCAGGGACGATATTTGTCTTTAGAACCGGCTCAGGCTCAAGATATTATTAATAAAATTGTTAGTCAGGTGAAGGGTTTACTTGAAGAAGGAAGAGATCCAATTTTGCTTACCTCACCAATGATTAGACGCCCTTTGAAAGAAATGGTTCACCGGACTTTTTCTGACTTAATAGTTCTATCCTTTAATGAATTAGAATCAGATATAGACTTACAGGTACAGGGGGTAGTAAATTAAATGCAGATTAAAAGATATACAGGAGAAACTATTCAGGATGCCATTTTTAAGGTGAAAGCAGATCTAGGTCCTGAAGCAGTTATTATAGATCGCAGAGAGTATAAAGAGGGTGGATTTTTTGGTTTTTTTGCGAAGACTAAAGTTGAAATTTTAGCTGCAGTTGAGTCTAAAACTGCTGCTGTTAATCCAGATAATATTAATCCAATCAAGGAATTTATCAATGAAGTAAAAAATACTGATAATCCCGAATCGACAAAGGGAAAAAATCTCGATATTCGTGATCAGGATGAAAGTTTTGAGTTCAAAATTCATAGAAAACTTAGTGATCAAAAAAAATATCAATCTCAAAATGAAGTAGAAATTAAAAATGAAGCTCAAAATGAAAGACAAGATTCCAGTCAGGCTTTGCGGCATGGTCAAGCTAAGAAGAGCAAAAAATCTGCGAAAGCAGCTCTGGCTGAAAAAATTAAAAGTGTCCAGAAATCTAATAATTCGATTTCTGCTGCTGATAATAATCTATATAACTATCTTTTAGATCAGGGCGTAGAGTCAAGATTTATCACAAAATTTATCAAAGAATTGGAAACAGAATTGGTTCAAAATGAGGATCTTAAAGAAAAATTGCCTGAATTTTGTCAGCAGTATTTTGATTTTAATTCCGGTATAGAAGTTGCTGGAAAGCAGAAGGTTGTTTCTTTTATTGGACCAACTGGAGTTGGAAAGACAACGAATGTGGCCAAGGTAGCAGCTATTTTTTCAATGGAAAAAAATAAAAAAGTAGGCTTCATTACCGCTGATACATACAGGATAGCTGCTGTTGAGCAGCTGCAGACCTACAGTGATATTATTGATCTTCCCTTTGCAGTTTCCTACAGTGGAGAAAATCTAAAAGATTTAATTGACAGCCGATTTGCTGACTGTGACTTAGTACTGATTGATACTCCGGGAAGCAGCTGGAAAGATGAGCTGCAGCTCGCGAGACTTAAGATGTATACTGAAGCTGATTTTATCGATGAGTGCCAGCTGGTGATTAGTCTGAATACTAAAAGTAGTGATTTAAAGAGAATTATTAATAAATTTAGCATCTTTAATCCTGATCATCTTTTTTTAACTAAACTAGATGAAACTGAAAGTTATGGTGATTTGATTAACCTTAAAGAAAATTACGGCCTACCATTTTCATATTTAAGTTTTGGTCAGGATGTTCCAGAGGATATTGAAGTGGCTCAGGCTGCTAATATTAGAAAATATTTATTCGGTGATTACTATGCATAGTCAGGCTGCTAAACTAAAAGAAATGATGAAAGAAAAGGAAGAAAAAATAAAAAATAGTTTTGAAAAAAATGAAGCAGAGGAAAATGGCAGATCCACCAGAACAATAGCTGTGGCAAGTGGTAAAGGTGGAGTTGGTAAATCTACCTTTAGCAGCAATTTTGCCTATCAACTTGCCAAACTGGGGAAAAAAGTGCTGATCATTGATAGTGATATTGGGATGGCTAATCTTGATATTATGCTTGGAGTTCAGCCTAAATATGACCTGGGGCATCTGTTGCGGGATGATTGTAGTTTAGATGAAGCAATCTGTGAAGGACCGGCTGGAATCAAACTCTTAAGTGGAATTACCGGTGACGACAGTTTTATTGATTATGATAAAGATTCAATTAATAAATTAATCAATATTGGCTCGAGACTGGAAAAGGATTTTGATTATCTTCTTATTGATCTAGGGGCTGGAGCATCGAAGAGTATAGTTAATACAATTCGTTCTGTTGACGAATTAATTATAATTTTAACAACTGAACCTACTTCTGTGATGGACAGCTACAGTTTAATTAAAATTCTTTCTAAACATAATTATAAAAGACCTCTAAAGATGGTAGTCAATCAAGTTGATAGCAAAAAAGATGCTCAAAAAACTGCTAAAAGAATGATGTCAACTATTGAGAAATATTTAGGGATTAAGTCAACACTTTTAGGAATAGTAAGTTCAGATAAAAAAATCAGCTATGCAATTAGACAACAGAAACCTTTTTCAGAACTTTTTCCTGAACGCAAAGCTGCTTTAGATTTTGAAAAAATTGCTAGAAAAATTAGTGGAGAAAAGAAGCCCTCAAAAGGAGTTAAAAGTTATTTTTATAAGATGATAGGCTTTTTTAAAGGAGATACCTAAAAAGCTATTGGAGTTGAGATGATGGATAAATTAAAAGTAAATGATAAAATTGAAGTAGAATTTAAATCAGATAAATATCCGGACATCTATCTTTCAAAAGTGGCAGACTTTGTTGATGCTGGGATAGTTATCACAGGACTTTATAAACATGGCACACCTTTAGCAGTTAAAAAAGGTGATAAGATTAATGTTTACTTTACAACTGAGAGAGCTGCCTATGAATTTGAAAGCGTCGTTTTACAGAGAATTAAAAAGCCGATCTATTTTATATTGATAAAAGAGCCTAAGGAGTTAAAGAGAATACAGCGCCGTGATTATTTTAGGCTTGAGCTTGATAGAATTATGAAAGTACATAAAGAAAAAAAAGACGGCTCAGTTATGAAAAAAGAAGCTCATCTTCTAGATATCAGCGGTGGCGGTGTGCAGATTAAAGCAAAAGAAGAATTTGCTGAAGGAGATATAATAAAATTGTCTTTTGGAAGTTTATTAAATATGAGTGAATTAATTAAAGGTAAAATTGTTAGAAAATCAAAAGATGATTTTGAAACTTATAGATATGGTGTAGAATTTGTGGATATCAATGCAGGAGAAAGAGAAAAAATAATTCAGTGGATCTTTAGTCTGCAGAGACAGTTGAGAAAGAAAGGTTTAGGACAATGATTTTAAAATCCTTTTTGACTGGTTTTACCGCTTATGTGTTAACAGTGATTTATAATTTACTGCAGGGCAGTAGTTTAAAGATTGTCTTTATAAATGGAATTAAATTTTTATTTACTATTACTTTTCTTGCTTTAGTTTTTCAGATGATTTTTTTTCATTTTAGTTCTGACTCAAGTTCTGATTCAGAGGCGATAGGGGCTGAGAATGGAGATAAAAATCAGAAAAGAAATAAAGACAAAGAATCTGAAGCTGCCAAAGACAATAAAGGAGAAAACAATTTTAATCCTGATAAATTTAGCGAAGATTTTTCTCCTTTAAATCCTCCGGAAATTGAGTATGAAGAACATAATGAACAGTAATTGATTTTATAATAAATTTTACTAAAGGAAGATTACAATGCTTTTAGATGAATCATTATGGGCAAAATACAAAAATGAAGATGATCAACAGGCTAGAGAAAAGATCATTTTAGAACATATCGATTTGGTCAGATATGCAGCTGGTAGAATTATGGTTATGCTGCCCAATAATATTGAGCGGGATGATTTAGAAAGTTATGGAATTATCGGCTTAATTGAAGCAGTTGAGAATTTCGATTATCAGCGCGGCTATAATTTTTCTACTTTTGCTCTGCCGCGGATCAAGGGTGAGATTATAGACTATCTGCGCCGTAAAGATTGGCTTCCAAGTGGGATGCGCAGCCAGCTAAAAAAACTGATGCAGGCGAAGAATGATTTAAAAGCAGAAAAAGGTAAAAAGATAACAGAAAAGGATTTAGTTAAGCTTACTGACTTAGATCCTGATAGAATTAGAACTTTAGAATATTACCAGAATATTTCCGATAATATTTCACTTTCGACTGATTTTAATGGAGTAGAATTGATAGAGATTATCGCAGCTGATCTTGAAGAAGCGGTTGATAAACTTGAAAAGGAAGAAGCTGTAGAATTACTTGCTAAAAAAATAGACCGCTTAAAAGAAAAAGAAAAACTTTTAATCTCACTTTATTACTATGAAGAACTAACTCAGGCTGAGATTGCAGAGGTTATGGAGCTTTCAGCGGCAAGGGTTTCCCAACTTCACAGACAGGCCGTGAGTAGATTGAGAGGCATGTTAAGCCGTTCCAAAGAATATTTTTAGAAATTTTACTTAAAACATGATAAAATGTAAATAATGAGATTAATTATATTAGGAGGTAAGTGATTTGGAGTATCTTGAAATTGTAATCGCAGATGATAGATTAAAAGCCTTTCTAACAATTGATAAAGTAGAAGAAGATATCAAAGAAAATGAAGAAATAGATGAAGTAGAAGACACAGAAAAAAGTGAAATTAATAAAAATACTGAAGACAATCAAAATCTTAAAGAAACCGAGATTAGTCTAGAAGATGTAGAAAAAGTCCTCAGCGAAAAAGGAATTAGTTATGGAATAGATTGGGAAAAGATAGAAGAAATCATTGAAAATAAAGTTTATTCTGAAAAAATCTTAATAGCAGAAGGAAAGCCTCCTATTCCTGGAAAAGATGGGAAATTAATATATCATTTTGAAGAAAAACAGAGACAGGCAGGAACAATGCGTGATGATGGTACAATTGATTTCCACTCACTTGATTTAATTAATAATGTTCGAGTTGGTGAACCGATAGTTACTAAAGTAGATCCAGAACCAGGTAAAAAAGGTATCAATATCAAAGGGGATGAAATATTACCTCCGAAAGTTGAAAATCCTCAATTACCGCGTTCAAAAAATACTGTCAAAAAAGACAACAGCCTTTACTCAGCTGTTGACGGGCAGATAGTGCGCGAATTCCAAAAAATTGTAATTAAAGAGGTTTTTACAGTTAATGGGGATGTAGATTTAAATACAGGCAATATAGATTTTGTAGGTAGTGTTCAGATCAATGGTGATGTAAAAGAGGGTTTTAAGATTAAAGCTGAAGGAGATATTGAAATTGCTGGTAAAGCAGGAGCCTGTGAATTAATAAGTGGTGGTAATATCCTGATTAAAAAAGGATTTATTGGCCGCAATAAAGGAACTGCTAAAGCTGCTGGAGATTTTTTTGCTAAATTTATTGAAAATGTTTCTGTTGAAGCAGAAAATGTGAGAATTTATGAGGCTGTTATGCACAGCAAAATCAAGGCTAGAGATAGTATAGAAGTTACTGAGGGTAAAGGCCTAATTGTCGGAGGTAAAATAACTGCTCGTAATCAAATCACTGCAAACTTGATTGGTTCCAGTCTGGCAACTAAAACCTTAGTTGAAATCGGTATGATGCCGGAATTAAAAGAAAAACTAAAAGAAGCTAAAGATAAAAATCAGAAGCTAATAGATGATTTAAATAAAATTCAAAAAAGTGTGGACCTCTTAGAAAATATTCAGAAGCGAGGAATTAAACTTCCAGCTGACAAAAGGCATCTTTTAGAAAAGTTAGAAACTGCCAGTGTTCAGTTGACTGATGAGAAGCGGGAAAATGAAGCAGTTCTAGAGAAATTAAAAGAAGAAATAAATGTTTCAACAAAAGCACTAGTTCATGTTAAAAAAAGTATATTTTCTGGAGTTCAAATTTTAACAGCACATGATAAAAAAATAATTCAAAATAGATTAAAAGGCTGTAAATTTAAGGAAGTAAATAAGGAAATCAGACAGATTTCAGATTAAGGAGGTGAGATAATGATTAAAGGGCTCTACACAGCAGCTTCCAGTATGGGAGTTTTAGAAAAAAAGTCTAATATTCGTGCTAACAATCTGGCAAACTCAAACACCACTGGTTTTAAAAAGAGCGGAACTGTAACAAGTTCTTTTCCAGAAATGCTTTTAGAGCGAATTGAAGCTGGTAGAAATAGTGAGGAAATTGGTGAAATTTCCACAGGAGCTTTTCTGGAGAGAAGCTTTAAAGATATGCGTCAGGGTGATCTGCAGCGAACAAATAATAAGCTTGACCTTGCGATTCAGGGAGAAGGATTTTTTACAATTGAAACTGAGGCCGGTATTCGCTACAGCCGTGACGGCAACTTTACTATTAATAATAACTCGGAACTGGTAACGCAGTCAGGAAATCCCGTTCTTGATATTAATGGAGAAAGAATTCAGTTAATAGCTGATGAAGACTTTAGCATTGATCAAAATGGTGTTCTTCGCTTTAATAATGGTCTTCAAGGAAGCCAGATTGCTCTGGTTAATTTTGAAAATTCTGCAGAATTAATTCAGCAGGGAGATAATCTTTACCTGGAAGTTGAAGAAAGTAACGGATCTATTGCTTCAGAAGCAGTTTTAGCTCAGGGTTATCTCGAAACATCTAATGTTAAAATTGTAGAAGAGATGGTACAGATGATTAAAACAAGCAGGCATTATGAATCAAATCAAAAGGTAATAACAACTATGGATGAGAGTTTATCAAAGGTAATTAATGAAGTTGGTAAGGCTTAGGCTTTTAATAAGAGACTTTTATTATATTTAGTATTAAGATTTAGTTATAAATTTTGATTTAGAAATCAGCCGGACCTGTAAAGGAAGCTGAGAAACTGCTGTTGACTGATAGATACGGCAGATAAATCAATATTTATAGAAAAATAAAAATTTATGGAGTGATCAAAATGATTAGTGCTTTATGGACATCTGCTACAGGGATGAATTCTCAGCAGACAAATATTGATGTTATTTCTAATAATCTGGCCAATGTTAACACAAGTGGATTTAAAAAGTCCAAAATTAATTTTGCTGATTTAATTTATACAAATATGAGAGATGCCGGAACACCTAATGCTCAGGGAGCTGAAGTTCCAACTGGAATAGAAATAGGACATGGTTCAAAAGTAAATAGTACCCAGAAAATTTTTACCCAGGGTAATATTCAAAATACTGACAGCCCTTTGGATATGATAATTGAGGGAGATGGATTTTTTAGAATCCAGCTTCCTAATGGTAATTTTGCTTATACAAGAGATGGTTCATTTAAGATGGACAGTAATGGTGATATTGTTACTGCTGATGGCTACTATCTTGATCCTCAGATCAATATTCCAAGGGAGGCAACAAGCATATCTATTACTTCAGATGGTACAGTAAGTTATAAACCTGATGACTCAGATCAGATGATGGAAGCTGGGCAGATTCAGCTTTATAACTTTTCTAATCCTGCTGGTTTGGCAAGTGAAGGACGCAATCTTTATTCTATGACTACTGCATCTGGAATGCCCAATCAGTCAGCTCCAGGAACTAATGGAACCGGAACAATTACTCAGGGCTTTTTAGAAATGTCTAATGTGAAAGTTGTAGAAGAAATGGTAAATATGATCGCTGCTCAGAGAGCATATGAGACTAACTCAAAAGCGATTCAGGCTTCAGATGAAATGCTGCAGACAGCTAATCAACTTAAACGCTAATCAACTTTAAACTTGTTATTTAAGTTTGATTTTATTGAGGTGAAAAAGATTTGAAAAAGATTTGTTTAATTCTATTGTTACTTTTATTAATTTCTAATTCTGCTGCTGCTTTTGAACTGAAAATAGAACAAAATGAGTTTGTAGAATCTGCTGATATTTATCTCGGTGAAATTGCAGAATTTAACGAAGCTGAGCTTAATTCTGAACAGTTAATTGAATTAAGAAATTTAAAATTAGCTAAATCACCCCAGCCTGGGTATCAAAAATTTTTAAATAAAGTTTTAGTAGAACTATCTATTAAAAATTTAGGTTATGATACTGCTGATTTTAGATTAAAAATGCCCAAACAAATAACTATTGAAAGAAAAGCTGCTTATATTGATATTTCTAAAGTTAGAGCTTTTGTAGAAGAAAAGCTAACTGAGGCTTTTAAGCTTGACTCAGAAAAATTAGTTATTGAAGAATTAAATAATCCTAAAAGTTATCAAATTGCTGCCGGTAACGGTGAGTATGAGCTTCAGTTTGCATCTCATTCGCACTTTAACTTTGGTAATAACAATCTAATTATAGAAGTGGTAAAAGATAGTGTGGTTCAAAATAGATTATATTATAGATTTAAATTGGGTATTAAAAAACAGGTTTTTCGATCTTTAAAAGATCTACATTATAATTCTACCTTAAATAGAAATGATTTTGAAATTGTAGAAAAAGTAATTTATCAAAATCCTGATCAGCTGGTTAGCAGCTGGGAAAATATGCAAAAAAAAGAACTTAAAACAACTCTTAAAAAGGGAGACTATCTCAGCTATCAGTTGATTAAGAATCCTTATTTAGTTCAGTGGGGAGATCGTTTAAAAGTGACAATAGTTAAAAATAATGTTGTTTTGAGCAGTTATGTCACTGCTCGTGAGCGCGGTAAATCGGGAGATGAAATAACTGTTGAGAATGAAAATTCAGGTTACCGATTTCAGGTAGAGGTTATCTCTGAAAATGAAGTGAAGTATTTGTCTCCCTGATAATATTATCTTTGATTTAGATTGAGGTGTAAAAAATGATTACAAAAAAAATATTAATTCTGTTTTTAATAATTTTAGTCTTAGTTTCGTCAGCTGTGAGTGCAAATTCTCTCTGGAGTGATAACTCTGCTAATTTTTATCAAGATTATCCTGAATATAAGATAGGAGATATTATTACAGTTGTTATAGAAGAAGATGCAAGTGCTATTCAGAGTGCTAATACAGGTACCAGTCAGGATAGTGATTACAGTTCCAGCGGTGGAACTGACTTTTTAGACTTCTTGCCGTTTTTTGATTTTAGTTATTCTGATTCCGAATCTGCTGATGGTTCCACTCAGAGAAGTGGTACTCTGGAAGCAGATATTACCACTAAAGTTGTTAAGATTGATGATAATAATAATTTAGAGATTGAAGGGAGAAAACAAGTTAAGATTAATGGAGAAACTCAGACGATTTTATTAAGTGGAGTTATTAGGGCAGAAGATGTTAATTTTGATAATGAAATTTCTTCAAAAAGAGTTGCTTCTGCAAATGTAGAATATGAAGGTGAAGGACCTGTTGGAGATAAGCAGAAGAGTGGACTTTTAACTAAATTCTTTAACTTTGTTTTTTAAATTTAAAGTAAATTTATTTTTAAACAAAATTGATTGTGTTTTGTTTTAGCTATTACTGAAAGAAGGGGTAACTTGTTTAATTTAAAGATTGTTTTGAATAAAAAAATTATATTTTTTGCTTTAATATTTTTCTTTATAATTTCAGCAGCTGCAGCTGCACAAAATACTGAAGTTAAAATAGGAAATATTACTCGCCTCAAAGGAGTAAGAGAAAATCAGTTAATTGGATATGGAATTGTTGTTGGACTCAATGATAGTGGTGATTCTACTCGAAGCCAGGCAACAGTGCAGAGTGTTGCAAATATGCTGGAGAATTTTGGGGTTAATGTAGATGCCAATCAGGTAAGCAGTGGTAATATTGCTGCTGTTATGGTTACAGCCTCTTTACCTCCATTTGTTCATAATGGTGATCAAATTGATGTGTCTGTAAGTTCACTTGGAGATGCGGATAGTTTACAGGGTGGAACTCTTCTTTTGACACCTCTGAGAGCACCAAATGGTGATGTCTATGCTTCAGCTCAAGGAGCAGTTTCTATCGGCGGCTATAATATCAGAGGTGGGGGGAATACACAGCGAGAAAACCACCCTACTGCAGGTTGGGTTCCTGGTGGAGCACTTATTGAGCGAGAGCCGGGGGGAAAGATTAATCAGGAGAATCTTACTTTCGTGCTTCAGAATCCTAATTTTGAAACTGCAAGTCAGATTGCCTCACGTATTAACAGTAGTTTAAATTCTGCTGTAGCAGCAAAAGCAGTTGACTCAGCAACTGTTAATATTTCGGTACCTGAAAGCTATTCAAATCATGTGGTAGATTTTATTGCAGAAGTTAATAAATTGACGGTGAGACCTGGTGTTGAGGCTAGGGTTGTTATCGATGAAAAGACAGGTACTGTAGTTTTTACTCATAATGTGAAAATTTCTACTGTTGCTGTTGCTCATGGTAACCTCTCAATAAAAATTACTACCAGTACTGAAGTTTCTCAACCTCCTCCATTTAGTGGTGGTGAGACTGTTGAAACAGAGCGAACTCAGATTGAAGTAGATAAAGGTGAAGAGAGTAATTTGGTTGTTGTTCGTCAGGAAAATACGATCGAAGATCTTGTTACTGCCTTAAATGCCATTGGAGCTACTCCACGTGATATTATATCTATAATCCAGAAAATTAAAGCTGCGGGTGCTTTACATGCTGAGCTTGAATTGAGATAACTCTGGACTTTTTTTCTAAGCAGGAGGTGATTGAATTTAATTTTAATACTTTAAATCAAAATCAATTTAATTATCAGATGGATTTACAAAAAGAAAAACACAGCCAAAATAATCTTCTTAAAATGCGTAATAAAATAAAAAATGAAGCTAATAAAACAGGTAAAGCATCAAATAATAGTGCAGAAATGGAAAGATTAGAAAAAGAGGCAGAGAAATTTACTGCTATTTTTGTAGAAAAAATGTTTTCTGAAATGAAAAGCACTTTATCGGAGGATAAGTTGCTTGATGGTGGTTATGCAGAAGATATATTTTCAGATATGCTGACTAAAGAATACAGTCAAATGGCTGGCAAACAGGGACTGTTAGCAGAATTAAACAAAAAGTTGGTTGCACAATTAAGAAGTTTTAAATAAAATTAATTTAGTTAAAGAAATCTCTCAGTAGAATTATATTATTGAGAGATTTTTTAGTTATTTTTCTCTAGATTATCATTGTTCTATCAGCTTAAATATACTATAATTAAATATAGTCTTCAAATTGACTGCTTAAAAGGAAAAAACGTTTCTCGAAATTAATCACAAAATGTCAGAAAAAAGTAAGCAACACAGGAGCTGAAAGAATGAGTAATAAAAATTTTGTTAGAAGCTTAGTTTCAAATAAAATATATCAGCGAGGAATTAATTATTACAATATTGGACGTGTTCTGCAGTATAGAATAAAGAAAAAAGAACCCAATCATTATCAGATTTCAGCCCGAGTTTCAGGAACAAAAAAGTATCAGGTGAATACAGATATCAAATTAAAAAGAGAAGGTATTGACGTTGAAAGCAGCTGTGATTGTCCTTATGACTGGGAGGAATTCTGTAAACACGAGGTAGCTGTGCTCCATAAATTTATGGAAGAAGATTTTCGTTCATCTAAGGTTGAATATGAGCCTGCAGCAGAACAAGTGCGGGCAACTTCAGATTCAGAGCCTGATTTTTCAAAAAAGAAAGCTGGACCAGATATTGTAAAACAGAGGCTTGCTGACCGCAGTTTTAAAAACTTAAAAGAAATTGCTAAAAATTATGATGAAAATGAAATACCAAAATTAAGATATAGTGTGAAAGGTCTCCTAAATACAAATTTAGTGAACTTTAAGTTGATTTTTGATTCGGATTATCTGAGTCAGCGCGAGCTGGAGGAAGTTGTTAATTCGATAAATGAAGATGGAAGTTATGCTTATTATAAAGAAAGTCTGCTGCACAAATATTTTTACGGTAAAGAGTTAAAACTTTTAGAAGATTTATCAGATTTACTAAAAAGCAAGGGGCGGGGGAGTTCATTACTTTTAAGTAAAAATGAAAAAAACCTGGACTTTCTGCTAAACTTAAGTCAGGTTTTTAAGCTGCAGCTGGAGGAAAATGGATCCTATGTCAAAAAAGGAAAAACTCTGCGGCCGGAGCTTAAATTAGAAGGTGATTTAAATGGGATTGAAATCACTTTAAAAGAAGAAGATTATCCTATTTATCAGGGTGGTGAAAAAGACTGCCGCTGGACTGTAATAGAAAATACTGTGCACAAAATTGATTTTTATGATTTTGATAAGCTTCCCACCTCGTTTATGATACCTGAGCAGCACCAGGGAGAATTTTTATTTGAAATTCTGCCAACTCTTGAGAAAAATCTCAAGCTGGAGCGTTCAGCAGAATTAGAGGGTTTTGAGCTGATTAAAGAAAGCCCCAGTATTGATTTAAATCTTGATTACAGGCAGCAGAAAATCAGCTGTCAGCTGGAGGTGGAGTTTGCCGGAGAGACTTACAGCAACACTGAGCTGCTCGGTCTGGACACTGAACAGAATATTTATAAAAGAGATTCGGAAAATCCAAAACTCTGGTATGGGAGAGATAATAAAGCTCTAGCAGAAGTTATCAATTTTTTGGAAGATTATAATTTTAAAGTAAAGCCTGAGCATTTTATAATTAAGGATAACAACGAGATTCAGGAATTTATTACAGATGGAATGACCCATATTCCTGAAGACTGGAATGTTGAGCGCAGTGAAAGTTTTGACCAGATAGAAATTAAGGAAGTTAAACTGGAGCCGATTATTGAAATTGACGATAGTGAGGGAATCAATTGGTTTGACTTTTCGATCAGCTATAATCTCGGAGGTAAAACTTACAGCCGTCAGGAGCTGCAGCAGCTGATTTCCTATAATAAAAAAGGAGAAGCCTATGTTAAACTCGAGAATCACTATTATATTTTAGAGAGTGGAGCTCAGGAAGAAAAAATTGAGCAGATGTTGAAGGATGCTGAGGCTCAAGCTGAAGGATATCGGGCTCCCTATCATAATCTTTTATATTATAAAAATCTGGTAGAAAAAAGTGGGATTAACTTCAGAGGGAATAAAGTTTTTAATGAACTAGAAGCTGAAATAAGTGGTCTCAATGTAGTTAAAGAAAGAGAAATCCCGGTAGAGGTTAAGGGAAAACTGCGCGATTATCAGAAAAACGGCTATAACTGGCTGCGTTTTCTGCATAAATATCGCTTTGGCGGTATTCTGGCTGATGATATGGGTTTGGGGAAAACCCTGCAGATGCTGACTCTGCTGAAAAGTTTGGAGCCTGAAAAAGCGGCCTTAGTTTTATGCCCGAGAACTTTGATCTATAACTGGCAGGAGGAAGCAGCTAAGTTTTTTGATGATTTAAAAACACTTGTTTATTACGGCACACCAGCAGAGCGGGAAGCGATGCGCGGTGATTTTAATCAGTATGATTTGATAATTTCTTCCTACTCAACTATTGCTCGTGATGTAGAAGATTTGAATGCAGAAAATATTATATTTTCTTTTGCAATTTTAGATGAAGCTCAGCATATTAAAAATCACCGGACTAAAAGGGCCAAGGCTGTTAAAAATATTCAGGCAGAAACCAGGCTTGCTTTAACGGGAACTCCACTTGAGAATTCTGTAGAAGAACTCTGGTCAATTTTTGATTTTCTGATGCCCGGTTATTTAGGTAATTACAGTTATTTTAAGCAAAATTTTTTAAATCCTATTAATAAAAATAATGAACAGGAAAAGATGAGAGAACTAAAAGAGCGGGTTGCTCCCTTTATTTTAAGACGCCGCAAGGGAGATGTTTTAAAAGAGCTGCCGGAAAAAATAGTTAATATTCATCCGGTCAGTATGACTCAGCTGCAGGAAGACAGCTATCAGGCTGTCTTAGAAGAGGTACGAGGTGAGCTTGAGCAGACAGTTGAAGATCAGGGATTTAATCGTTCTCGCATTAATGTACTGGCTGCTTTAACAAAGCTCCGTCAGATCTGCAATCATCCCTCTTTAGTCTTGGGAGAAGAAGGCAGAGCTCATAATTCAGGTAAGCTTGAGGCTTTGAGAGAACTGATTTCTGATGCTTTAAGTGGTGGTCATAAAATTATAGTTTTCAGTCAGTTTGTTAAAATGCTGAAGCTGATTAGAGCTGATTTTGAGCAGCAGGGAATCAATTATCTTTATCTTGATGGCTCAACTAGAAAACGGATGGAAAAGGTAAGGGAGTTTAACAGCAATCCCGAAGTTGAAGTTTTTTTGATTAGTTTAAAGGCAGGTGGAGTTGGACTTAATCTAACAGCTGCTGACATGGTGGTTCATGTTGATCCCTGGTGGAATCCGATGGTCGAGAGACAGGCTACAGATCGCGCTCACCGATTGGGCCAGGAAAATCGGGTTATGGTCTACAAGCTAATAACCAGAGGTACAGTTGAAGAAAAGATGCTCAAGCTGCAGCAGCGAAAACAAAATTTATTTGATAATATAATTGAAAATAATGTTAATCCTATTAAAGCTATCAGCTGGGAAGATATTCAGGATCTGCTTTCGTATTAATTTTAATTTTGCTTTAATAAAATTTGCTGTTTGACTAGAGGGAGCTGTTGGTTTGGTTTGGCTAAACCTAAAAAGGATCAGCTTGCAGAGTCTGAGCTGGAATATGTAATTACTTTAGTTTTTGGAAAACCTGATGAAGAAAATCATCGGGATTCAGTTGAAGACTTTGAACGCAAATCTCTTTCTGAAATAAAAAGAGGTCAAAATCATTATGATCTGCTGGAAGCAGTAAGACTTGCACCTTCTGCAACCAATGGTCAACCTTGGTTTTTAGTTTCAGAAGCGGCTCAAATTCATCTTTATCAAAAATCCCCAAATTTTATTAAGAAATTTTTCTACCAAAAAATGAATAAAATTGATATGGGGATAGCCCTGGCCCACCTCTGGCTGGCAGTAGATCACCTTAATAGAGATTTTAAAATTGAAAAGTTAGCTGAGGTTCCAGCTGAAGTGGAAGGGTATAATTATTTATGCACTTTAAAATTGTAGAGGAGATGATTGAGTGAAAAGAAAAATAATTATAGATACCGATCCGGGAATAGATGATGCAGCTGGATAAATTATTGAGTTTTAATAAGTTTTTTAGATTAATTTTAAAAAGGGGAGTTTTGGCAGATGGGAGAATATGAAACTATTGGCCTATTATTGATAATAGTGGCCTTTGTAATAGCTCTAGTTGGAGCAGTAATCTACTTTGGTGGGTCTTCATTTTCCTGGTTTGGGAATTTACCTGGAGATCTAAAAGTAGAACGCGAAAATTTTACTTTTTATTTTCCACTGGCAACAATGCTTGTCCTGAGCATTGTTTTAAGTATTATAATCAAGGTTATTTTATACTTTTTTAGCTGAGTCAGCAGCTATTCAAAAGTATCACAAAATCAGAAAATTAAAATATAATAAAAAAGAGGATCTCATTCTTTAACCTTTAATTATATATAATAGGTTCTCAAAAATTTTATTTGCTAAAAAATTCAAAGGAGGAATAAAAATATGATTCCAACAAGAAAATTGAAAACAGGTGATGAAATTCCGGTTATTGCTTATGGTACCTGGAATATTGCCGAAGAAAATGTAGGGGAAAAGGTAGAGATTGCTTTAAAAACAGGTTACAATCACATTGATACTGCTGAAGGTTATCATAATGAAGCTGGAATTGGAGAAGTTTTAAAGAACTATGACCGAGAAGAGTTATTTATAACTTCAAAAGTACTGCCTTCTAACTTGAATTATGAAAGCGTTATCAAGGCAGCTAAACGTTCTTTAGAAAAGTTAGGCATAGATTATCTTGATCTATATCTCATTCACTGGCCTAACCCTGCTATTTCTTTAAGAGAGACTCTGCAGGCTATGAAATATCTTCGTGATCAGGGTCTGGTTAAAAATATTGGAGTAAGTAACTTTTCGGCTTATCAATTAAATGTTGCTTTAAAGATTACTCCGGTACCAATTACAGTAAATCAAATTGAATTACATCCCTGGTTATATCAAAAAGAACAAAAAGATCTGCTTGAGATATGTCAGCAAAATGATATAGTTGTAGAGGCATCAGCTCCACTGGCAAGAACAGCAGTCTTGAAAGATGAAACAATTCTAGAACTAGCTGAGAAATATGATAAGTCCCCAGCTCAAATTGTTTTAAAATGGGAACTTCAAAAAGGAATAGTACCACTGCCAAAGTCAAAAAGTGAAAGTCATATAAAAGAGAATTTAGATCTATTTGACTGGGAACTTGCAGCAGAAGATATAGGGAAAATTGATAACATTGATCAGCACAAGAGAATATATATGATAACTCTTGATGATGACACTTATGGAATTAGTTCTTAGGCTGAAGAAGATTGAAGATTATTTTAGGTATCCTGTAAAGTTGCGGGATACCTATTTTTTGGTTAAAAAATAATAAAACCCCACCTAAAAGCAGGTGAGGTTTTATAATAAATTTTACTCAGTAAATTTTACTCAGCTTCTGGTCCGAAATTTTCAAAGACAAGCAGCATATTTTTCATTTCAAAAAAGAATGTGTGGCTGGAAATAGTTGATCCGGCAACAATATCTACTTCAGGTTCGAAAGAAGTTTTAAGACTCATACCATAATATCTGCTTAAAAACTCTTCTTGCTTCATTTCTGGATGATGATCATTGGCATCAAGTGGCTTCCATTTCTTAATTACAGCCATACTTTCTTTACTTTTAGAATTATTAGCCATACCTAATACTGCAATAAAATCTTCCGGGTGAGAATAAATAATTGTATTTACCCAGCTACCATAGCCAATAAGTTCTCCCTCTTTGTAAAGAGGTACAAAAAGATACTTAACTTCGTCTTCTTCGGGATAGAAGATATCCCCAGCTCTATCAGCATCTACCAATTCTTTTAAAGCATTTACATAATCTTCAACAGTTCTGCCGGTTGAAATTTCTTGCTTTTCTCCACCACCAACAACATCAAGTGTGTGGGTTGTTGCAAAAGCCATAGAAGATAATGAAAGAACAAAGACTAATACTAATGATAATACTAAAACTTTTTTCATTTTTTTACTCCCCCTTGGTATTTTTTAGTGATAAACATTAATTTTCTAGCTGAAATTTAATGTTATATTTATCACATTCCATCATAATTATAACAATCTATATTTAAATTGTCAACATTTTTTGAAAAAAATTAAAATACAAATAATTGAAAAGTTGATTATATATATTAAATTATTGAATCATCAAAAAAATCAAGAAAATTAATGTTTGTTATGACTTTGTTTTTAGTTTTAGCTTTGACTTTTACCGGAGCAGCTCGGGCTGAAAATAAAACTAAAATAATCAGTAAAGATGATAAAATTGCATAGATAGTCTAATTAAAATAGACTGTCTACTTTGGAAGTATCATATCAAGATTAGTTATTTTTCTTTTTTAACCTATCTAAGAGGCTGCCGATTCTTTTTTTGGCAGCTTTTTTTTCATCTTCTTTTAATTCAAAACTTATTTCTAAGATACTCCCTTCTTCTACAGCTTCTGGGAGCTCAGATAGAGGTAGAAAAAAATCTTCTTTTTCCTGAGGTCGAATTAAAAGTCTTGCCTTTCCGTTTTCAATTTTATCAACTGTTACTTTCATTAGATCATCCCTTCGCTTTAGTAGTTATTATATCTAGATTAATTTTTCTAATTACTCCACATCAGTGGTCTTACCATCTAAATAAATTAATTGATAGTTATTTTGTCCTGCCAGCGCTCAAATTTATAGTCGTCAATTCCATCAACATTTTTAATTTCTTCCAATTTTTTAAAAGGACCATGATTGTTTCGATATTTGATAATTTTCTTAGCTGTTGCCGGGCCAATACCCCAGAGTTTTTCTAAAACAGCAGCCTCAGCAGAATTAATATTGATTAATGCTGTTTCTGTTTTTGGAGCATTATCATTTTTTGAATCAAGTTCTGCCCCAACCATTATATTATCCGAACTTCTATCTACTTTTACGGTATGATTTCTACCATCAGCTGTAATTACAATGTTTCCATTTAAATCGTTTCTAAATACATTGGCGCCTTCAGTTTGGTATAGTTTAATTATCTTTGATTTAGGATGACCATAACTGTTATCACCACCAACTTGAATTACTGCAGTTTTGGGTTCTAAACTTTTTACCCAAGCTGCTGAGCTGGAAGTATCACTGCCGTGATGTGGAACCTTAATTATATCTGCTTTTAGCTTTGGATTTTCTGTTAATAACTCTTTTTCTACTTCTTTTTCAATATCTCCTGTAAATAAGAAGTTTTGCTGTCCATATTTTAAGACGAAAACCAGTGAAGAATTATTTAAATCGTATTGATCAAGACTTTGATCTGGATGCAGAAAATGGATTTCGACTTCTCCAATTTTAAATTTATCTCCCTGTCGAGGGGTATCAAAACTGATATTTTCCTGGTCAATTTTGATCAAATAATTTTCATAAGTTTTAGAACTGTGAATTTTACCGCTGTCTAAAACAGATCCGACTTCAAAGCTGTCCATAATATCAACCAAGCCACCTATATGATCAGCATGTGGATGAGTGCTGATTATATAATCCAATTTTTTAATTTTTTGATCTTTTAAATAATTAATTATTTGAGCAGCAATTATATCTGCTCGGTCACCGCCATCAACTAAAATATTATGACCACCTGGTTCCTCAATTAAAATTGAATCCCCCTGCCCAACATCTATAAAATGAATTTTTAAGTTTTGAGCTGTTATATTAAAGGTAAGAGAAAAAAGCAGTAAAAGTACTGCTGTTAAGGCTAAAAATACAATCTTTTTCTTATCCATAATTTTTTCCTTCCTTCATGATTTAAGAAATCAATCTGTTTGTTTCCAATTAATAATATTTGTTTCTAATTATTATATAACTTCTAGATTTTAAATTAAAATCCTTTTTATAGCTGAAATAAAAGATTTGGATCAAGATTATTTTAAAAAGCAGGCAGGAATGATCTTTTTTAAAGAGAAGATAATGAACATAAGCTAATAACTAAATTTAAATAAAATTTTTGAGGTGATAGAGTGAAAGTTTGCTTGTAAACCTCGATGATTTGCCCAAAGGAGGGTCAGAACAGTGGTTAAAGAATTAGAAATTACAATCTTAGCGGAAAATAATGTGGAGAAAATGTCTTTGTTGGCTGAACATGGGCTTGCTCTTTATTTTGAGTATAATGGAAAAAATTATTTATTTGATACCGGTCAGGGGAAAGTGCTTTTTCATAATGCTGAAAAACTGGGGCTTGATTTAAAAACTGTAGATACGGTCTTTTTAAGTCACGGTCATAATGATCATATAGGTGGTCTAAGGGATCTACTGGACTTGAATCCAGAAATTCGAGTTTTTGCTCACAGTGGTGTTTTTCTGCCTAAATACAAAAAGGTTGAGGGAAAGCTAGAATTTATTGGTACTACAATTAAGAAATCAGATCTTAAAAATTTTGCAGCAGCTGAAACCACAAGTGCAGCAGCAGGTATTTATAATACTGGGGTTATTCCTGCTCCAAAGGAGAGTTATTTAAATTCTAGGTATGTAATCAAAAAAGATGGCAGAGAAGAAGTTGATCCCTTTGCTGATGATACTTCTCTATATCTTGAAACTAAAAAAGGAATTGTTATTCTCTTAGGCTGCAGTCATAAAGGTGTAGAAAACATTATTAATGAAATATTGGCTGAAGTTGGTGATAAAAAAATTGCAGCAATTATTGGGGGGATGCATTTAAAAAGAGCCAGCACAGCTAAAATAAAGGAACTAATAAAATATTTCTCTAAAATAGATTTTAATTTACTGGTACCAATTCACTGTACAGGTAGAACAGCAGCAGTAAAATTCAAGGAAGCCTTTGGGAGCAGAGTTCAGCTTGGATCGGTAGGAGATAAATTTGAGTTTTAATTCTTAAGCTCTTTGCCATTATTGTGTTAAAAAATTACTTTTCATTAAATTGATTTTCTGATATGATTATAGCGAAAAGATATTATTATCAAAGAGGTGGGAGGAGTTTAAGTGCTTGATAATTATAGATTAGAAAAAAGACTGCAGTATTTGTCGCTGATGCTTTTTCTGGCATTTATAATAAAATACAATTATTTGATGCTGCAGATTTTTTATGCTCCTTCACTGACAGCACTGACAATTAGAAATTTATTTTTTGTGATTTTTTACTTAAAATTTGTAGAGCCTCTGCTTATTTCAAAAAAGATAAGACAGAGGTTGTTTTTCATGGTTTTTCTTTTTTCATTTTTCTTTGTAGTTAATTACTGGTACAATCGCTATTTCGGCAATTTTTTGAGCATTAGTGACCTTATTGCAGGGGAGGGAACCGGAACTTTTTCGATGTACCAGGTTTTATTCACTCATATTTTCAAATTTAGAGATTTGATTATAATTTTAGATCTTGCTCTACTGGGATTGTTTGGTTTGAATTCTCTGCCTGATTTAAGATCAATAACTAATTTTGGTTTATGGAGCCATTCTTTTAAGGTCTTACCTAATGAAAATATAATGGTTTTTGCCGTAATTGTTTTGCTTTTATTGACTCAGGTTGCTGCAGGAAGTTTAATTATGGGAGATTTCAGTCCGGCTGAGCTTTATCAATCGGGCAGTTCTTACCTGGCTGCAGTTTATGGAATTCTTCCTTTATATACTATGGAAGCCTACAGTTATTTTACCCGCAGCGAAGAAAAGCCCAGACCCGAATTGGAGGATGTACCCTATTATCAAAAGCAGAAACAGTTAAGTGGATTTAAAGTTCTACCCAAAAATACAAATGTTATTTTAATTCAGGTTGAATCACTTGATGCTAAAATAATTGACTATGAACAGCAGGGTAAGCCGGTCACACCATTTTTAAATAGTTTAAAAGCAGAAAGCCTTTATTTTGAAAATTTTTATGCACAAAAGGTTAACGGTAGTTTTGATGCTGACTTATCAACTCTAACTTCACTTTATCCGGTTAATAGGAGTTATGTTTTTAGAGATATTGATTTAAGTGGTTTTCATTCTCTGCCAAAACTGCTTAAAAAAAGAGGGTATCAAACACTTGCTTTTCACAATAATGATCGTGATTTTTTCAATCGAGCTGAAGCTTATCCAGATTTAGGTTTTGACCATTTTTACAGTCAGCGAAACTTTCGAGAAACTATTTTTCCGGTTTCTAAAGAGAGAGGACTTGGGATTAATGATTATGATTTTTTTGATGCCTCAACTGAATTAATAAAAGAGGCTGCAGCAGTGGATAAACCTTTTTTTGCCTATTTAATTTCTTTAACAAGTCATACCCCCTTTAATTTTTATCCGAAAGCTGCAGTTGAAGATTTTGCAGAAGTCAACAATAATTTAGTTCATAATTATTTTAAATCTATCAGTTTTTTAGATAAATCACTACAGAATTTTGTTTATAAATTAGAAGAAGCAGGAATAATGGATAATACACTTTTGGTTATTTACTCTGACCATGAATCTGAAATTAAAACAATGGAATATGAATCTGGACGAGATTTTACCCTCTGGCGTAATGTTAAAACTCCATACCATATTCCATTATTTATTAAACATCCCCAACTGCAGGCTGAGATATTTAGCCGTGAGGGGACTACAACTGATATTGCTCCAACTGTTCTTGATTTATTAGGCTTTCAGGAACTGCCGGATCAATTTGTTGGGCGCTCCTTATTTTTAGAGCAGGAAGATCCAATATTATTTCTGCATGAAACTCCTCATGTATTAAAAGATGGTCAACTTTATATTAAAGAAATTGAAGAACTGCTTAAAGTTGGATATTTAAAAAATCAAAAAAGAGAAATAGAAATTTCTCAAGAAAAAATTGAAGAATTAACAGAGATAATAAACTATATGCGCAGTATATTTATGATTAATCAGGGAGAAATTTTTAAGGAGGTGGAGTGATTAAATTAATTATAATTATCACAGTTATAATCTTAATTTTTGCCTTCGTCTATTTTGAATTCTATTATTTAATTCGTCCTTCTAAATTAGGAAAAAAAATTATAGAAAAACATAACTTTGATTATCCAGTTCTTGTAGCCCACCGCGGTTCATCATATAGTGCCCCGGAGTCGACTTTGCCAGCTGTCAAAAAAGCGGTTGAGAGTGGCGTTGATTATATTGAGCTTGATGTTCAGAGGACTAAAGATGGGAAATTGGTGATTTTTCATGACACAAATTTATTGCGTTTAACAAATGTAAAGTCTATGTTCCCAGATCGGGAAAATTATGATCTACAGAATTTTACTTTAAACGAATTACGGCTTTTAAATTATGGAGCCTGGTTTAATGTAAAATATCCAGAAAGGGCAAGTGATGGCTACAGCCACCTGACAATTATGACTTTAGAACAGGTATTGGAGTTTGTCGATCCCATTGAAACAGGGATTGGTCTCGCTTTAGAACTTAAGAGTCCCTATTTGTATGATGGAATTGAAAAGGAAATTGTAGATCTTCTAAAAGAAAAAGAAATTTATGAAACAGAAACTAAAGCACCGCGTATTTTATTTCTTTCTTTTTCACCAGCAAGTCTAAAAAGGTTGGCTGATTTAAGACCTGACTCACCAAGAATTTTATTAACCAAAAGAAATTTTGTTTCTCCCAGGCGCTGGCAGGGCTGGTTAGACATAACAGAAGAAGCTGCAGATGGAATTGGACCTAAAGGACATGTCAGCTTTCCTTGGTATATTGGTGCAGCTCACAAAAGAGGATTATTTGTTTTCCCATATGTGATTAATCGTTCCTGGCAGTTAAAGATTTTTTCCTGGTTCAGTGCAGATGGTTATATTACAGATCGGGCTGAAATGCTGGCTGAGTTCTTTAATCGAGTTCAAGAATTTGGAGAAAGCGTTGAAGAATTTAGTGATAATATCTTAGAAGAAGAATTAGAAAATACTGAAGAAAACCAGGAAAAAGCTGAATCTCAAAATAACTCTGAAGAAAAAAATAATAATTAATTTTCATATTTGATGGAATTATGTAAAAAGTTTATGATATAATTTAGATGTTAGTTATTTATGAAGTTAGTTATTTATGAAGTGAAAACATTTTCAACTAAAAATTTAATTTAACAAAAGCTTGATCAATTAGAAACTTTTACTCTAAGAGGAGGGTTTTTTAAATGCAAAATTTTACTTATCAGAATACAACAAAGATAGTCTTTGGTAAAGGAACAGAGGAAGAAGTTGGTGAATATACTGCCAAGCATGGCTCTAAGGTGCTGCTCCATTATGGTGGAGGCAGTATCAAAAAATATGGAACCTATGATAAAGTTGTAAAATCTCTAGAAAAAGCAGGTATAGAATATGTTGAATTAGGAGGGGTTGAACCCAATCCTAAATTATCACTTGTTCATAAAGGTATTGAACTGGCTAAAGAAGAAAGTGTTGATTTCATCTTAGCTGTTGGTGGTGGAAGTGTTATTGACTCCGCCAAGGCAATTGCTGTCGGTTATTTTTATGATGGTGATGTTTGGGACTTCTATTATAATAATGTTGAAATAACAGAAGCATTACCTGTCGGGGTAGTATTAACAATTCCAGCAGCTGGAAGTGAATCAAGTACCAGCTCAGTAGTAACTAAGATGGATGGTATGTATAAAAGAAGTATCGGGACTGAATTAATTAGACCTAAGTTTGCAATTATGAATCCTGAAATTACCTTTACTCTACCTGATTATCAGACTGCTTGTGGTGCAGTTGATATTATGGCCCATATAATGGAGAGATATTTTACCAATACAGATAATGTAGAGTATACAGACCGTTTGTCTGAAGCTTCTTTAAAAACAATTATAAATAATACACCTAAGGTTCTAGAAGATAATGAAGATTATGCTGCTAGAGCTGAGATCATGTGGGTTGGAAGTAATGCACACAATGGTCTTCTAGGAACGGGAAGAGAAGAAGACTGGTCTTCACACGGTATGGAACACGAATTAAGCGGAATTTATGATGTTGCTCATGGTGCAGGCCTGGCAGTTGTTTTCCCAGCCTGGATGGAGTATGTTTATCAGCATGATTTAGAGCGTTTTGCTCAATTTGCTCATCGAGTTTGGGATGTTGATCCTGATTTTAAAGATCTGGAATGGACTGCTCAGCAGGGAATTAAAAAGACAAAGGAATTCTTTAGTGACATTGGAATGCCTGTAACTTTAGCCGAACTTGATATTCCAGCAGATCGCCTGGAAGAAATGGCTAAAAAAGCTACAGAAAATGGTCCAATAGGTAGTTTTGTTGAATTAGATACTGAGGATGTACTAAAGATTTATAAGAGTGCATTAAAATAACATCGGAGGTGCTTAAATGCTGCAGAAATTATCTGCCTTTGGTTTCTTATTAATTGTCTGGTTTATCTTTGCAGGAAAAATAACGGTAGATATTTTAATAATAGGCAGTGCAGCTTCGTTATTAGTTACATTCTTTTTTAGTGATATGTTATTCAGGGAAGTTCATCGAAGGCTTCCCTGGTATCACTATTTAAGAAAGCTGGCTCTTTTATTATTATTTGTTCCTGTATTTTTTTATGAAGCAATATCGGCTGCTTTAAAAGTTTCCAAACATGTTTTTGAAAAAAATCCTTCCTTCAATCCTGGAATTGTAAAAGTTAAGACTGAACTTACAGATATTACTGGTTTAACTCTTCTGGCCAACCTAATTACACTAACTCCAGGTACATTAACTCTCGATTACGATAGAAACGAAAAGTCTTACTATATCCACTGGATTGATGTAGAAACAGTGGAAGAGGCTGATCTGAAAAAGAAAATAATTGCTCGCTTTGAGCGCTGGGTAGGGGTGATTTTCAGATGATAATTGGCCTTGCTGTATTTTTCTCTGTTTTGTCTTTTATTGTATCTTATCGAGTAGTAATCGGGCCTACAATCACAGATAGGCTAATTGGCGCTGATACAATAGGTATTTTTATGTCAATGGTGATGCTGATGATTGCTTTGGAATATGATATGTTTTTATTAGTTGATATAGTATTGGCATATGCAGTGCTGCTTTTTATTGATATGTTAATTTATGCTAAATACTTTGAACACGGGGAGCTGTATAGATAATGACAATTAGATTAATATTCTCCTATTTTTTTATGGTATCAAGTGCAGCTTTTGCTGTGGTAACTGTCTTGGGACTTTTACGTTTCCCGGATGTTTATACTAGAATGCATGCGGCAGCTGTGGTTTTAACAATGTCTGCTGTTTTAATGTCAATTGGAACTGCAATTTATGTCTGGGAATTTTTCTTGAGTATCAAAATTATGATGATTGGACTCTTTTTTCTATTTTCTAATCCGATGGCAACACATGCTATCGCACGTGCATCTTATAAGAGAAAAATTGCTCTACCAAAAGAATATGAGATCGATGCCTATTCTGAATATTTAGGGAGAGATTCCGATGAACATTCTTGAGATAATTTTATTAATTTTCTTAGTTTTTTCAGCTGTAATGACTGTTCGTTTTGATGAGGAATTGATATCAATAATTTTTTTATCTATATTTTCTTTGATTTTAACTGCATTATATTTACTGCATAAAGCAGCAGATGTTGCTTTAGCAGAAGCAGTAATTGGTGCTGGTTTGAATACAGCTATTTTTATGAGTGCTATCAGTCAGATCAGACATAGTGATTCCGACTGAAAGTTCAGCTGGAGGTGTAAATAATGAACAAATTAGTGAAAAAAACTTTAATTACGGCAGTTTTGGCTGCTGCTGCTTTTGCTCTTTATTATAATTTTTCTTTGCTGCCTGGATATCAAGACCTAGAAAAAGGTATTTCAGATTATATCATTACTTATGGTCTGCATGACACTGGGTCGCTTAATTTGATTACAGCAGTTCTCTATGATTACAGAGCCTTTGACTCCTTAGGAGAAAGTACTGTTATTTTTGGAGCTGTAAGTGGAATTGTTTTAATTTTATCCCGCAAGATGCTGCCCGTTTCCTCAAAGGGTCTTTCTTTTATTGTTAAGCGAACCTTAGGAATTATGACTCCTTTTATTGCTTTATTTGGTTTTTATGTAATTACTCACGGTCATTTAAGCCCTGGGGGAGGATTTCAGGGAGGAGTAATCTTAGCAGCTATTTCAATAATTTTTAGTATTGTTTATGGTAGTGCCTTTGACTATAGGCGCTATAGTCCCCAAACTAAAACTGTTTTAGAAACTGGTGGGGCTTTAACTTTTTTGGTGATTGGACTTGCTGGAATAGTTATGGAAGGTGCATTTCTAAAAAATCTGGGTTTTTTAACTGCAGAGAGAGGAACATTAATTTCTGCTGGAAGTATTCCTTATATTAATATTGGAGTTGGTTTTAAAGTTGGAGCCGGATTAGCGATTATTTTTTATAGTATGATTCAAAAAACTTTTGAGGAGGATTTTTAATGCTAACTAATTTAATTTTTATTATCCTCTTTATGCTGGGCTTTTATGCCTTAATAATGAAAACAAATTTGATCAAAAATGTGATTGGGCTCAACTTAATGGAAGCAGCTATTTTTTTCTGGGTTATTTCTTTTTCAGATATCGGTGGTGAGGTTTCAATTCACAAATTTGGTGAAACTATGGGGAAATTTAATGACCCTGTACCTCAGGCTTTAACTCTAACCGGGATTGTAATTGGAGCTAGTACTGCTGCTTTGCTTTTGACACTGATCATTGAATTAAATAAGTTTAGTGGAACTATTGATCGGGATCAAATAGAGGAGTTGAATGACTGATGAGCTTGATGAATATTGAGTTAATCCTTTTAACTGTTCTTCCAGTACTGATAGCAGTTTTTATGTGCTTCAGCACTAATTTTAATCGCCATTCCCGGAATTTTATAGCTGTTATGGGAGTTGGAATTGAGCTGGCTCTTGTTATTTCATTATTTGTCTTAAATTTTGAGGCTGTTAAAAATTCTAATTTTTTTCTGCAGTATACTTTAGGCTATACTGATACACCATTTGTGATCAACCTGGCGATGGATAACTTGAGTTTGTTTTTTTCTTTAATCGTTACTTCAGCAATTTTTTTGATAGTTATTTTTTCAACTCAATACATAACCGCTAAGGAAAATATATATTTTGCTTTATTTTTTTTAGTACTTGCTTCAATTCAGGGCAGCATTTTAACTGCTGATCTATTTACTCTCTATCTTTTTATTGAGGCAATTACAATTTTTACTACTCCATTGATTTCTTTCGAAAAAACTGAAGAAACAACTAGAGCTGCAATGCAGTATTTGTTTTATGGAATCACCGGGGGAGTATTTTTCTTTATAAGTATGATTTTAATTTATTTTAATTTGGGAACTTTAAAAATGGCTGCAGTTGCTGAATCATTTGCTTTAATTTCAACCCCAATGCAGCTGACAATTATTATTTTCTTTTTACTTGCTTTAATAATTAAGCTTGGTATTTTCCCAATTCATTTTTGGCTGCCTCGGGCCCACAGTGCCTGTCCAGCACCCATCAGTGCTCTTTTATCAGGGGTTTTATTGAAAGTTTATTTATATATATTTATGAGATTATTTTGGACAATGATTGCCTTTGATTTTTTAGTAGAGCTGCACTTAAGTGACTTTGTTTTGAATCTCGCTTTGGTTTCCAGTTTAATTGGACATGTTTTTGCTCTGCAGGCTGATGATTTAAAGAAAATGCTTGCTTATTCGAGTATCGGCCATATTGGAATGATTCTGGCTGTGCTGCTTTTAAACACTGAGGCAGCCTTTTATGGCGGCCTGCTGCATATCACTGCCCATTTAATGATGAAGTCCGGACTCTTTTTAAGCAGTGGTTATCTGCTCCAGACAACTTTATCACACAATATCAATGATTTAAGGGGTATTGGTCATACAAATCGTCTGGTTTTTGCAGCTTTTATCATAATTTGTCTGGGAACAATTGGGATGCCGCCGTTGATTGGTTTTGTCAGTAAATGGTATGTGCTCTTAGCTTTTTTAAAAGCCAGACATTTTTTTGGAGCTTTTGTCGTTGCAGCTGGGAGTATAATAGCTTTAATATATTATCTCCGCTATATTTCCCATGCTTATGAGACAGTAAAAGAGGATGGAAAGTCAATCAAGGAAGAGCTTCTTTCTTTGAAAGGATTTTTCAGCTCTACTAATAAAATGAAAAGTGTAATTTATATTTTTACAATTTTAATTGTTATTTTTGGTCTGGGTTTTAAAATTTTAGAAATGCCGATTAATACAGCAATTTTTGAGCTTTTGAATCCGGAAAAATATATTGAGCTTGTTCTGGGAGGTTGATTGATGGATATTAAAATTTTATTTTTGATTTTAGTTCCTCTAGGTACGGCCTTTTTAATACCATTAATAGACTTAATTAATGCTAAATTAAGGCGTTTTTTCGTTTTGCTTGGAGTTTTACTGGAATCATATTTAATTATAACTATCATAACTGGTAATTTAGATAATTTTAGAAATGGAGATTTTTTCCTGCAGTATTTTCTGGGAGGCTGGCGTCCTCCTTTAGGAATTACACTGGCAATGGATGGTCTAAGCCTTTTGTTTGTTGTGATAACTGCTGTCAGTCTTTTTCTGGTAGTGATTTATTCTATAGGTTATATCGGCCACCACGAAGGTAAATACTATGTGCTTTATTTTTTGATTGCAGCCGCTTCAATGGGCGCGTTATTAACAGCAGATTTATTTAATATTTATGTGTTTATAGAGATGCTGACTATAACATCTGGTGCTTTAATAGGTTTTAAAAGAAGCGAAGAGGCTAGTGCTGCTGCAATAAAATATCTAATTTATAATGTTTTAGCAGGTTTATTATTTTTCTTGGGAGTATTAGTAGTTTATTTCAATTTAGGAACTTTAAATATGGCTGCAGTAGCTCAAAATTTTGCTGATTTAGAAAGTGGAATTCAGCTCTTTATTTCTGCTATATTTTTGACTTCTATTTTAATTAAAATGGGTATTTTCCCATTTTTATTCTGGCTTCCTAAAAGTTATGATACAGCACCATCACCCGTTACAGCTGTTTTATCAGGTATTCTATCCAAAGTTTATTTGTATATTTTTATTAGGATTTTCTGGACTGTAATTGGTTTTGAGGTAATTACTTCTTTGAATTTAAATATATTTTTAATTGATTTAGCTTTATTCTCATCTTTTTTAGGTCATGTTTTTGCCCTGCAGTCTAATAATATTAAACGTCTTCTGGGTTATTCAAGTATTGGTCATATTGGAATGATTACGGCTGTTATTTTATTAAACACAGAAGCTGGATTTTATGGAGGAATACTCCATATAATAAGTCATATGTTTATGAAAGCAGGATTATTTGTAGCCTGTGGTTATCTGCTGCAGTACACAAGATCTCATGCCTATGGAGATTTTAAAGGGGTGGGGCTTAGAAATAAGTCAGTATTTATTGCCTTTATCGCTTTATTATTAAGTATGATCGGTATGCCGCCGCTTTTAGGTTTTGCAAGTAAATGGTATGTCTTAATGGCCTTTTTGGAAGCCCGCAGTTATTTTGGGGCCTTTATAGTAATTTTTGGTAGTTTAACTGCTGTAATTTATTATCTGCGCTATATAGCCAAAGGTTTTGAAGAGGTAAAACTAACAGAAGACGATTTAAAGGAAGAGGTATTCAGCAGGCCCTTACTTTCAGTTTTATACAGAGAAAAAATTGTAAGTTTTATTACTTATACCTATGCTGCCATAATTATAGGTTTTGGGGTAGGTTTTAGATTTTTTGATTTACCTTTAAAAATGTCAATTAATAGTATTATGAATGTTGAGCGATATATAGAATTAGTGTTAGGAGGCTAAACTATGGCTGTTATTTGGCAGCAGTTTCTTGCAGGTTTTCAATTTGATAGTTATTTTCCACTGCTGGCTGAAGTAGGAGTTATTTTAACTCTGATGACAGCTTTAGCGGCCTGGAATTATATAAAAGAAAATAAGTTTTGGTATTACAGTTTAACAGTACTTTATCTGCTTAGTGCCTTAGTTGTAATTTTAACTACAGACTGGTTTTTCTTTCTTTTTGCCTGGGAACTAGTAACTTTAACAACATCCTTTATGCTTGCCTGGAGTGACTGGAAACTTGTCCGACAATATTTTGTGATCCAGTTCAGCGGCAGCAGTATCCTGCTTTTTGGAGCACTAGCTGCAAATGCTTTTGGCTATTCTCAAATTGGAGCAATTGATTCTGTTCCCCTGCAGTTTATTTTGATTATGGGTATCGGAATGAAGAGCGGTCTCTTTTTATTTCATTTCTGGCTGCCCCCAATTCATTCGGAGGCTCCAGCTCCGGTAAGTGCTATTTTATCAGGGTGGGTTGTTAAACTCGGCTATATATTCTTACTTAAAATAATACCAATGGAAAGTGGGAATACATTTCTCTTTTTGATTGGCTTAGCAATGATAGTTTATGCGGGCTGGCAGGCACTGCGCTCTGCTGATTTGAAAATTATGCTTGCTTATTCAACAGTTAGTCAGTTAGGATTTATTGCACTGGCTATTGGTACTGGTGGGAAATATGCTTTTTATGGAGCGGTATTACATATTATTGCCCATGGATTTGCAAAAACAACCTTATTTATCAGCAGCGGTATCTGGCAGAAAGAATACGGAAGCCGGATTATTTATGATTTTAAAGATGCGATCAGCCGCAGGCCTGTAACCTCGGCAGCAGCAATTATGAGTCTTGCTTCCCTGGGAGCCGTAGTTTTCACAGCTGGATATAAAAGTAAATACTTAATAAAGTCTGCTCAGACACCAGGTATCTTAGTGACAGCAGTCTTCTTTTTACTCGGATTTTTAAGCTTTTTATATGCGGCTCGAGTTATTTATTGGATTTTTATAAAAGATCAGGATTATAGCAATTTTCTCAGTGATTTAAAACATGGATTTAACCACTATCAGATTTACACGGCAGATGTGCTGGCTTTGATTACCGGAACATTAGGGATTATAGTTGTCAGTTTTTGGCCGGAGATGCCAGCTGGTGTTTTAGCCAGCCTGGCAGATAAAGATTTTCATCTGATCAGCGGTTTGAGGGATAGTTTAATTTATTTGGCTCTGGCTGCTTACCTTTTTGTTAATAATAATGGCTTTAAGATTAAAGTGAGGGATAATTTATCTTTAGAAAATTATCTGCAGGCTTTTTTAAATTTTGTTTATGGTTTAAGCCGCAAAAGTGTTAAGTTTGATACAGAAAAGATTTTTGAAGCATTTTTCTACAATGCTATCTTTAATGCTTCTAAAAAGCTGTATAATTTAGTCTATCAGGATTTTACTATACAGCTGCTTTGGATTCCAATTTTTATGACTGTGCTTTTACTCTGGCAGCAGATTTATGCATATTTTTAAATTTGACATTTTTAATTTAATAATGATATTCTTGCGTAAAGCAGAGCTGGGCCTGCTGCCGATTGGAGGATGATTAATTAATGAATGAACTAGATATAAGTCAAAAAATATTAAATAAAGCTGCAGAAATTGAGCCAAAAATAATTAAAATTAGACATCAGATTCATCAAAATCCTGAACTTTCCTTTCAAGAAAAGGAAACAGCAGCTTTAGCAGCAGCTGAAATGCATAAATTAGGATTTAAGGTTCGGAAAAATATTTTTGGAACTGGGGTTACAGCTACTTTTAAAAATTCTAATGCTGAAAACAGTAAAACACTTTTAATTCGGGCTGACATGGATGCACTGCCTGTGCTTGAAAAAAATGACCTTGAATATATTTCTAAGAATGAGGGAGTAATGCATGCCTGTGGTCATGATGGGCACACTGCAATTTTGATCGGTACAGCTGTGGTTTTAAAAGAGTTGGCTCAGGAGTTTGAAGGTAATCTCAAATTTTTATTTCAGCCGGGAGAGGAGACTTCAGGTGGAGCTGCAGGAATGATTAAAGAAGGAGTGCTTGAAAATCCCCAGGTCGATGCGGCATTGGGACTTCATCTCTGGGGTAGTACTGCTGAAGGTGTAGTGGAATATAAGAGTGGTCCTTTTATGGCTTCACCTGATCATTTTGATTTAAAAATAATTGGCAAAGGAGGACATGCCGCCCGGCCTCATAACACTATAGATCCGATTCCAATTGGAGCTGAAATCATTTCTACTCTCCAAAAAATAGTCAGCCGCAGAGTTGACCCGCTGGAATCAGCAGTAATTTCTGTCTGTAATTTCGACTCAGGCAGCACCCATAATGTTATTCCAGATACAGCGGTTTTAAAAGCAACTGTTCGCTCTTTAAAACCTGAAATTAGAAAACAGCTGGCTGCTAACATTGAAAAAGTTATTAAAAATATCTGCGATATTTATGATGCAGATTATGAGTTTGATTATGTTTTTGGTTATCCACCGGTAATAAATAATTCGGAGATGACAAAGTTATTGTCAGAATCAGCTGCCAAAGTTTTAGGTAAAGATCGGGTTCGTGAAAGAGAAAAAGCTGAAATGGGAGGAGAAGATTTTTCCTTTTTTGGTGAACAGGTTCCATCAGTATTTTATTTTTTAGGTATTGCTCCTGAGGGAGAAATTATTAACCACCACCAGGCTGATTTTAAATTTAATGATTCTGTTTTAAAAGATGGAGTAGCTGTAATGGCTCAAACTGCTCTCGATTTTTTTATTAGCTAGTAAATTATACCTAATGGTTTGTTGTGGATAATATATTATTAATAAGTTGAGTATCGAGTAGAATTGGAGGAAAAAAGATGAATTATATAAAAAAATCAACTAAACTAGAAAATGTTTGTTATGATATTCGAGGACCTGTACTTAACGAAGCGACTCGATTAGAAGAAGAGGGTTATACTATTTATAAGCTTAATCTAGGGAATACCGCTCCTTTTGGTTTAAATGCACCTGACGAAATTATTCATGATGTAATGTATAATTTAAAGAATTCTCAGGGTTACTGTGATTCTCAGGGTATTTTTCCAGCCCGCAAAGCAGTAATGCAGTATTACCAGAAAAAAGGGATTATGGATGTAGAAATTAATGATATCTATATCGGTAATGGGGTAAGTGAGTTAATAACTATGGCAATGCAGGGGCTGTTAAATAATGGAGATGAGGTTTTAATCCCAATGCCGGACTACCCACTCTGGACAGCCTCAGTTAATTTAGCTGGAGGTAAAGCCGTCCACTATATCTGTGATGAGCAGTCTAAATGGTATCCAGATTTGGATGATATAAGAGCTAAGGTTAATAAAAAGACTAAAGCGATTGTAGTTATTAATCCTAATAATCCAACTGGTGCTAATTACCCAACTGAAATTTTAGAAGGTATTATAGAGATTGCTAAGGAAAATGAACTAATTGTTTACAGTGATGAAATTTATGAGAAAATAACATATAATGGAGCTGAGCATACTTCAATTGCAACATTAACTGATGAGGTTTTAATTGTAACTTTTAGTGGGTTATCTAAATCCCATCGAGTTCCTGGCTTTAGAGCTGGCTGGATGATGCTTAGTGGTCAAAAATATCATGCTGAAAGTTATATTGAGGGTTTGAAAATTTTATCTTCAATGCGGCTCTGCAGCAATGTTCCTTCACAGCACGCAATTCAGACATCATTAGGCGGCTATCAAAGTATTGATGATCTAGTTCTGCCGGGTGGAAGACTTAAGGAACAGCGTGATCTAGCCTATAAACTTTTAATCGATATTCCTGGGATTAGCTGTGTCAAACCGGAAGCTGGACTTTATCTTTTTCCAAAAGTTGATACTGAAAGATTTAATATTACAAATGATGAGCGTTTTATTTTAGATTTTCTGATTCAGGAGAAGGTGCTTCTGGTCCAGGGCAGTGGTTTCAACTGGCCTCAGCCCGATCATTTTAGAATAGTATTTTTACCATCAGAAAAAGATCTAAAAATTGCTCTTGGTCGTTTAAAGAAATTTCTGAGCAGTTATCAGCAGTAAGTTTAAAATAATTGGATTAAATAAAATAATAAATTAAGGGTTGATTTAAGTTGAAAAAGGCACTAATTTTTTTAACAATATTAACTGTATTAATTTTAGCAGCTGTCGGCTGTAATCAGCAGCGGGGAGATGTCGTATATATTGAGCGAGTTATAGATGGTGATACTGTTGAAACTGCAGCTGGAGATTCAATCCGCCTCTTGGGAGTTGACACCCCTGAAATTGATTGGGAAAATAATCAGTCTGAGTTTTATGCTGAAGAGGCAAGAAAATTTACTATTGAAAATTTGACCGGGGAAAATGTAATTTTAGAATTTGATCAGGAGAAAGAAGATCATTATGGTCGGACTTTAGCTTATTTAATTCATGATGGAGAAAATTTTAACCAAAAACTGCTGGAAAATGGTTATGCCTCTTTAATGATCGTAGAGCCCAATGATTATTATGAAGCTGAATTTAAGCAGGCGGTAAAAAAAGCTAGAGCTTCCCGGCTTGGCATCTGGTCTCAGGTGCTGGAGCTTGAACGTGATTTACCCGTGATTTCTTTTCAGGAGGCAGCTTCATTTATTGGAGAAAGGGTAATTGTAGCTGGTAAGATTGTTAATACAGCAGCTGCAGATTCTATTAATTACCTAAATTTTTCTGATAACTATCAGGACACTCTTTCTTTAGTTATTTTTAATCATAATTTAAATAAATTTGATTACCAACCTGCTGAATATATTTTAAATAAAAAAATTAAAGTTTTAGGCAAAATAGAACTCTATCAGGGGAGTCCACAAATTATTGTAGATGATCCACATGATATTTTAATTATTGATTAAAGTCGTCCTGGGATGATAAAATTAAGATTAAATGTAGAACCCTCTAAGTTTAAACTTAGAGGGTTTTTTGCTGCTTGTTAAGCTGCAGCAGGTTTTGGTAGATCCTTATTTCTAAACTGTAGATATAAGACAATTCCGAGAAGTGAAAGACCAATTATATCTGACTGCCAACCTGGAATTAATAGACCCAGAGAACTTCCCAGCAGTAAGATTCTTTCAATAATAGTTGTTTTTCTGTTTAAATATCCTAAAACAGCAGCTGCTAGCGAGAAAACTCCAATAATTGAACTTCCGGTAATTAAAATTACCTGAACAGCTGTAGTATTAATTAACAGCAAAGAGGGAGAATAGGCAAAGACAAAGGGCACCACAAAACCAGCAATTGCTAATCTAACAGCCGTTAAACCTGTTTTAAGTGGATTTGAGCCCGCTATACCAGCACCTGCATAGGCTGCCAGAGCAGCTGGTGGAGTTAAGTCTGCAACAACTCCAAAGTAAAGTACAAATAAATGAGCTGCTAAAATTGGAACTCCAAGTTGTGTTAAAGCTGGAGCAGCCATTGTTGCCAGTACAATATATGTAGCTGTTGTGGGCAAACCAGTTCCCAAAATAGTACAGGCAACCATAGTAAAGAATAAAGCCATAAATAAGTTGCCGTTGGCAAGTGCAACTGTCAGACTTGTAAATTTAAGGCCCAGTCCGGTTAAAGTTGTAACTCCAACTATAAAACCAACTGCTGCACAGGCGGCTGCCACACCAAGCGCAGAAATTGCACCTTCTCTTAAAGTATCAAGCAGATCCTGCAGACCCATTCGAGTATCTTTTTTAAGAAAACTTAAAGCATAAGAAACAATGATTCCTAAAAATGCAGCTCTCAAAGGAGTATATCCTTTAAATAAGTAATAGAAAATAATGATCAAAGGAGCAATCATATGTCCTCTTGTTTTTAAGACTGTTAAGAATTTAGGTATTAAATCATCGCTCATTCCTTCTAAGCCCTGCTTTTTTGCCTCAAAGTGAACCATTAAACCTACTGTAATATAATAAAGAATCGCTGGTAAAATAGCCGCTTTGGCAATTGTCACATAAGGAACTCCAATAAATTCTGCCATAATAAAGGCTGCAGCTCCCATGATTGGGGGCATTATCTGACCACCTGTAGAAGCAGCTGCTTCTACAGCAGCTGCAAATTGGGAATTGTAACCAACCTTTTTCATAAGTGGAATTGTAAAAGATCCTGTAGTTACAGTATTAGCTACTGAACTTCCTGAAATTGAACCCATTAAACCACTGGAAACAACAGCTGCCTTTGCAGGTCCACCAGTTGTTCTACCGGTTAAAGAAAGGGCCAGATCAATGAATAAGTCACCAAGTCCTGTTCTTTTTGCAAAAGCTCCCAAAAGTAGGAATAAGAAAATATAGGTTGCGGATACTCCAAGTGGTATTCCAAAAATACCTTCAGTTGTAAAATACATATGACTTGCAATTCGAGACCAGGAATAACCTCGGTGGGCTAACATTCCCGGCATCTGCTGACCATAATGAGCATAAAGTAAAAATAGAATTGAAATCACCGGCAGTTCCGGGCCTAAAGCACGTCTAGTACCCTCAAGTACTATAATGATTGCTAAAATAGCCATAAACTGATCCAGCTGTGTGTACATCCCGGCTCGATGAACAAGTGATTCATAATTAATTATTATATAAGATGAGATGGCAATACTAGCTAAAGCCAAAATCATATCAAAAGTTAATAACAATTTATTTTCTTTTTTATGTTTTAAAGTTGGATATAAAAGAAAAATTAGTGTAAAAATAAAGCCAAGATGAACCGCTCTCTGTTTTAGGGCTAACAGCACTCCAAACCCAGCAGTATAAAGATGAAACAAAGATAAAGTTACAGCAATTGTAGAAACTATAATTGCTGCTAAACCGGTATAATGCCGATAATCTGTAGTCGGGTCATATTTTTTGAGTAATTCATCTTCCTGTAAATGTTCTTTTTCAGCCATTTTAATACCTCCTTAAGATAAAACTTAAATAGCTAAAAGCTGTAGTCTTAATCTGGAGCAGAGTTTCAGTTTCAACTTTTTCGTATAATTTAAATGTTTTATTATTAAAAATGAATTCATGTTGAGCATAGTCACTAACTCTGAGCATTATTTCCGGCAGCTGTTGATTAATATTTTCTATTATAAATTTACCATCTGCGGTTATATAATTTCCCTGCCCAGCTGAAGTGGGAAGCCCTGCTCCATAAGACTGATATTCTGTTCCTGTCAGTAATATTTCTCCATTTTTTATTTCAAAGAATTCAATTACCGGTGTTTTCGCAACAGAATGTAGATATTTAATACTAAAATTATCCCCATCTGTCAGCTTTTTTTCCCAGATGATTTTATCTGCTTGATAATCAATAATCTGAAGAGTATTAACCTTGAAGATAGAGAGTGAAATAATTAAAATTAAAATTGATACTATAAGCAAAAAAAATTTAAATTTTTTGTTTTTATTCATAATAAATGAGAGCCGGGTATTTTTCAATACCCGGTTATCCTCCTTTAAGTAGATTTTAGAGGCTTGATATTATTTTTTAAAAGTTTCTACATATGATTTATGAAACTTTAAGCTTAGTCTAAAATCTAATTCTTAATCTCTAATTCTTAATCTTTAATTCTTATAATAATCTTAGTTCATTTATAGTCTTAATAAATTACTTAACTTCATCATAATATTTCTGAGCACCAGGATGTAGTTCAACTGTCATACCTGATTTAGCACCCTCTAAAGTAATGTCTCTAGCTCTATCATGAGCAGCAATTAGAGTGTCTCTATTTTCAAAAATTGCTTTAGTAATATTATATACTACTTCTTCACTTAAACTTGATTCAGCAACTAAAATAGCCTTTAAAGCTACAGTTTGAATATCATTATCTAAACCATTGTAGGTTCCAGCCGGAACGGTAACTCCGGTTAAATAAGGATAACTTTCATTTAGTGAGGCAATATCTTCATCGCTGAAGTTTAATAAAGTAATATCCTGAGTTGCAGCAACATCCATTACAGCTGCAGTTGGAATACCGGCTGTTAAGAAAGCTGCATCAATCTGTCTATTCTTTAAACGACTTGCTGCTTCACCAAATGAGAGATAATCTTCTTGAATATCGTCATAAGTTAAACCAAAGAAATTTAAGATTTGGTTTGCATTAGCTTCAGCACCACTACCAGGAGCACCAACGGCTACGCTTTTACCTTTAAGATCAGCAATACTTTTGATTCCTGCATCATTACGAACAATAATCTGAATTACTTCTGGATATAAAGAAGCAATACCGCTCATATTGTTAACCTGATTACCTTCAAACTGTCTTTCTCCATTGACAGCATAGCTAGCAATATCATTCTGTAGAATTGCAAGTTCTACTTCCTGATTGTAAATTAAACGGGTGTTGGTTACTGAGGCTCCTGTTGATTGAGCAGAAGCGTTCATATCATCTATATTTTCATTTAAGACCTTGGCAATTGCACCACCAATTGGATAGTAGGTACCTGAGGTACCTCCGGTTGCAATTGAGAGGAAAGTGGTTTCCTGTGCAGAAACCATTCCACTAAGTAGAAGACTAAAAACAAGAACAGCACTTAAAATGAATAGAGTGTTTTTACTTTTTAACATAAATTATAACTTCTCCCTTCTTGTATTAAATTAAATTAATTTAATTCTTTAACACTTTACTATAGATATTTTTAGAATAAAGTGTTCCTATTTAATTTTACAACATTTGAGGTCAAAAAGCAAGAATATAATTTCAGAAACAGGCGCTGATAGCTGTTATCTGGGGTAATTAAGGTCTTAATAAGTTATAGATTTTATCGGCAGAAAGCTCGCTGGGTCTGCCCCGAGGAGCGTCAAAATACTTAAAATTAAAATAATTAAAAAATAAAATAACGTGAAAACTTGAACAAGTTCCCAAAATGAGTTATAATTAATTAAAAGTTAATATCTGATCAGCTGGGTTAACTATCTGAAAGGATATCATATTTTAGCACTTCCTGAATTTAAGGAGATTTCTGAGGATCAGGGGAGGGATCTTTCTATGTCAAAATATATATATATATATATATAGGTACCAGGTACAAAAAGGCCTTTTTGTACCTGGTACAAAAGAAATATATCACAACTAATGGAGGAACGAAGATGAAGAAGAGAATTGGCTCAGTTGCTGTTGTTGTTGAACAAAGAGAAAAAGTAAGCAATCAGATAAATAAAATTTTAAGTAAAAATGCGGACTGTATAATTGGTCGGATGGGAATCCCTTCGGCTGAACACGGCTTATCAATGATCTCGTTAATAGTCGAGGGAACTTCAGATGAAATTGGAGCAATGACAGGTCAGCTGGGAAGTTTACCTGGAGTTAATTTAAAATCAGCCTTAACTTCAGTTGAAGTTAAGTAGAGATAAACTAACGTACATGTAAAAAAATAGGAGGAAAAAATATGAGTGAAGTTAATTATTTTAAAGAGGAATTCGGAGAAAATTACAGAACTGAAATTTGTGATTATATAACTGATGAAAAGATTGAGGATATTTTGGCTGCAGCTGAAGCACCAGATAAAAAAGAGGTTCAAAGAATTATAGATAAGGCGCTGGAGCTTAATGGAATTACACCTCTAGAGGCGGCGACCTTATTACAAGTTGAGGATGAAAATTTAATTGATCAATTTTTGGAAGCAGCAAGAAAGGTCAAAGAAGAAATTTATGGGAAAAGGCTGGTTATTTTTGCTCCCCTATATTTTGCTAACCAATGTGTTAATAATTGCCTTTACTGCGGCTTTCGTAAAGATAATAATCAGCTTGATCGTAAAAAATTATCCCAGCAGGAAATTCGAAATGAGGTTGAGGCGTTAGAAAGAGAAGGTCATAAAAGATTACTTGTTTTAACCGGTGAAGCACCAATTACTGATTTAGATTATGTTGTAGAGAGCATCAAAACTGCCTATGATGTTAAAACAGAAAATGGGGGAGAAATTAGAAGAATTAATGCTGAAATTGCTCCTTTAAGTACTGAAGATTTCAAAAAGCTGAAAGAATCTGAGATTGGAACATATACCTGTTTTCAGGAAACATATAACCGCAAACAATATGCTAAATTACATCCTTCAGGTCCTAAAAGTAATTTTGAATGGAGATTGTCGGTGATGGACAGAGCTCAGGAGGCGGGAATTGATGATGTAGGAATCGGAGCTTTGTTTGGACTTTATGATTATAAATTTGATGTAATTGGAATGCTGCTTCACGCAGAGTATCTAGACAAAAAATGGGGTGTGGGACCACATACTGTTTCAGTACCAAGACTTAATCCTGCTTTAGGAACTCCTTTAGACGAAGTACCCTATCCTGTTTCAGATGCTGATTTTAGAAAATTAGTTGCTGTTTTAAGGTTGGCAGTTCCTTATACAGGTATGATTTTATCAACCAGAGAAAGTACAGAAATGAGAAATGAATTATTTGAACATGGTGTTTCTCAAATTTCTGCTGGCTCCAGAACAACTCCTGGTGGTTATGATAAAAAAGCTAAGAATAAAGAAGAGCTGGCCCAGTTTTCACTGCATGATTTGAGACCGATAGATGAAATAATTAGTGGAATTGCTGAAGATGGTTATATACCTAGTTTCTGTACAGCCTGTTATCGCCTCGGTCGAACAGGTAAAGATTTTATGGATTTGGCTAAGCCTGGAAAAATCCAGGAATTCTGTCGTCCCAATGCAATGCTTACTTTTAAAGAATATTTACAGGATTATGGAACTGAAACAAGCCGCAAACATGGTAAACAATGTTTATCAGATTTAATGGATAGATTGGAAGCAGATAACCCCAAATTAGCAGCAAATATTGCTGATAAATTAGATGCAATTGCAGAGGGAGAGCACGATTTATATCTTTAGATTTTAAGTTGTTACCATTTTAGAATAGTTAATATTTCAAGCATCAAATTCTGATCTGCTCCAAATTAAGATTAAAGAAGGGAGTAAGATTATTGTTTCTATTTTACTGATGATTTTTAGTGTAACTAATTTCAAGTTAAGAAACTATTATAAATAAGGAAGTGGAAAAATGAATTCTACAGCCAAGGGAGATCGACCACATATCGCAGTTTTCGGTAGGCGGAATGTTGGTAAATCTTCGTTAATAAATAAACTGACTAATCAGAAGCTGGCCCTTGTTTCCAGCCAGCCGGGAACAACTACTGACCCTGTTTATAAAGCAATGGAGCTGCTGCCAATTGGTCCTGTGATGATGATCGATACAGCGGGGATTGATGACCAGGGTGAGCTTGGAGAAATGAGGATCAAAAAGACCAAAGAAATTATGCGCAAAACTGATCTGGCCCTGCTGGTTATTTCTGCGGTTCAGGGAGCAGGAGAATTTGAAGCTGATTTGATTAAAGAATTCAAAGAACGGGATATTCCATTTATTGTGGTGCTGAATAAAATTGAGCTTTTGGAAACAGAAAGGGCTGAGCAGAGATCTGTTTTAAAGGAGCTTGATCAATTTTTAAAGAAATTCAAGCTCGAATTCATTAAAGCCAGTGCAGACCAGGAAATTAATATAGACTTAATTAGAGAAGTAATTGCAGAAGAGATGCCGGAAGACTGCAGCCGCCAGACAATTATGGGAGATTTAATTAACACAGGTGATACTGTTGTTTTAGTGACTCCAATTGATAGTGCTGCTCCCAAGGGGAGACTAATTCTGCCTCAGGTACAGACAATTAGAGATATTCTGGATCATGACGCTGCTGCTCTTGTAACTAAAAAAACAAAGGTTAAATCAGAAATTGATAAATTAAAAAATCCTCCCAAAATTGTAGTTACTGATTCTCAGGCTTTTGAAACAGTTTCCAAAGAGGTAGCAGAAGAAATATTGCTGACAGGTTTTTCCGTTTTATTTGCACGTTATAAAGGTGATCTGAAGACCTTTGTCCGGGGAGCAAAAGCAATGGAAAAATTAAAGGCCGGAGATAAAGTGCTGGTAGCTGAAGCCTGTACTCACAGACGTCAGCAGGATGATATTGGGACAGTCAAAATACCAAATTGGATCCACAGTAAAATAAGCCCTGAAATTGAATTTGACCATGTTTCAGGTAGGGAATTTCCAGATAATCTGGAAGACTATACAGTGATTTTACACTGCGGCAGCTGCATGTTAAACCGTAAAGAAGTTCTATCACGGCTGAAGGAAGCAGAGGCTGCGGGGGTTCCGGTGATTAATTATGGAATGGGTATTGCCTGGCTGCACGGGATTTTGGACCGAGCTCTGGAACCTTTTCCAGAAGCTTTAGAACTCTGGCACCAGGATCAAGAAAAAATTGTAGGAGTGATTTAGTTGAATCAGTTTGAAATCAAAAGAATAATTGATCAGGCATATGATAAAGCTCAATTAAATAAAGAGGATATTACTGCTATATTGGCAGAAGATTTAGCCAATCTAGATTATTTATTACAAAAAGCAGATGAAAAGCGAGACGAAATTTGTGGTGATGAAGTACATTTAAGAGCTATTATAGAATTTTCCAGCTACTGTAAACAAAACTGTTATTATTGTGGATTGAGAAAAGATAACCAGCAGCTCAAACGCTATCAGTTAAAGTCAAAAGAAATTATTGAAACTGCTCAAATGGCGTCTGAATTGGGTTATCAAACAGTGGTTCTGCAGTCAGGAGAGGATGATTATCCTGCAGAAGAAATAGCTGAAATTATCAAAAAAATTAAAAAGACTACAGCTATGGCAGTAACTCTGAGTTTGGGAGAAAGAGATTTTGAGGCTTATAAACTCTGGCGGGAGGCTGGGGCAGATCGATATCTTTTAAAACATGAAATAGCAGATAAAGTACTTTATCAAAAATATCATCCAGGAATGAGTTTTGAAAATAGAATTGAAAGTCTAAAATATTTAAAGGTTTTAGGTTATCAGATTGGAAGTGGAGTTATAATTGGTCTGCCGGATCAGACTCCGGCAATTCTGGCTGAAGATTTGCTGCTCTGTCAGGATTTAGAACTTGATATGATTGGTTCAGGTCCTTTTATTCCCCATCAGCAGACACCGTTAAGAGGGAGTGAAAAAGGAACAGTCGAGATGACTTTAAAATTTACTGCTTTAAGCCGACTTTTACTACCTTTAGCACATATTCCGGCGACAACTGCGCTGGGGACCATTGATGCTGAAGGGCGCCAAAAAGCTCTGCAGGCAGGAGCCAATGTAGTTATGCCTAATGTAACAGATGGCAGATATCGAGAACAGTATCAGATTTATCCAGATAAAATATGTGTAAATGAAGAAGCAGGAGATTGTCGTCAGTGTATCGGCGGTATAATAGCTTCACTTGGTCGTTATGTAAGTCAGAATCAGGGTCACAGCTTAAGAGAGTAAAAGTTAAATATTAATAAAAAACAACTCCCAATTTAAACTGCAGATTTAAAATTACTGCAGCTTGAGTTGGGAGTTTAATTATTTTCATCTGATTCATTTTCCTTTTTTTCATGTTCATGTTCGCTGAAATCAAGAGCCTTATTTGTAGCTGCGAAATATTCGGTTTCAGATAGATAAATATTACCTTCACCTACTTTATCAGTCAGCCCAATTTTACGGAACATTTTAAGTAAACGCTCATTAACTCCAGTCAGCATAATCTCCCCACCATTTTCCTGAACCTGGTCTATAAATTCTTCTAAAACTTTAATAATTGTGATATCAATTCTTCTGACATTTCTCAGCCTGATAATAAAATCTGTATTTGGTTCAAAAAATTCTTCCAGCTGATCTTTTAAATCATCAGCAGCACTAAAATGAACCGCCCCTTTGAGATCAACGACCCTTGCCTGTTGGGATGAGATTTCAGATTCATCAGCTTTTTTATGGTGGACATGGTGCAGATGATAACCCTGGTCATCGTCTTTTTTATCATAATAGAGCATATCAATATCAGCTTTTTTTGAAATTTGTAAAACGACAACTAAAGAAACTAAAACACCAAAATAGATTGCCTGATCAATATTTGGCAGCACAATTGTAGCAATAAAGGTTGAGCTGAAAATTAGAGCATCTCCTTTAGTAGTTTTTAAATTCCTAATTACTTCTTTGAAATCTAAAATGCCTATAGCTGCAGCTATAACTAGACCTGCTAAGACAGAAACTGGAATATAGGCTAGATAAGTTCTGAAAAATAAAATAAAAAACACAATAGAAATGGCAGAAAAAAATTGTGAAACTCTGTGTTTGGCACCAGCACTCAAGTTGGCAAATGTCTTGGCAAAGGAAGAAGAAATGGCAAAGCCGCTAAAAAATGAAATAACCATATTGGTAATTCCCTGACTCTTAAACTCTCGATCAAAGTTGGGTTCCTCATCTGTTTTTAAAGCCAGAGACTGCAGTACAGCCATTGTCTGAATCAGTCCCAATAAGGCAATAGAAAAGGCTTTAGTATAAACCTGACCGATTAGACCCCAGTCTAAACTTATCAGATGAAAATCTATAATTCTTTTCGGAATTTCTCCAACCAGTGGTATTGACTGATTAATTCCAGCTGTTGTAGTTAGGATAGTCATTAAGACTACTGTTATTAGATATTCCGGCAGTGATTTCTTGATTAGGGGTATCACAAAGATTAAAAATAAAGTTGCTGCCCCAACTGCTAAATTAAGATAATTGAGCTCGGAAATATTTGAAATAAACTGGGTGCTTTTGGTGATTACATTTGAACCACTGACCCTGACCCCGGTGAAATTTTCTATTTGAGAAAATAGAATTAAAATAGCTGCTCCATGAGAAAGGGCGACAACAACAGGGTGTGAAATGTACTTTATTAATTCACTGAGGTTAAAACTGACAAGTAAAAATTGGAATAAACCAATTAAAAAGGTCGTTAAAAATATGACCTGCAGATAATTTTCTCCCTGAAAATTATTTAAACTGCTGTAGAGAGCAACTGTGATCATATTGGTAGGACCTACAATTACATAAGAAGAAAAATTAAAAATAGAGGCAGTCAGCATCGAAAAAATAGAGGCGTAAATTCCGTAAATTGGATTAATTCCTAAAATTAAAGCATAGGCCATATTCTGCGGCAGAGCAATAGTAGCAGTGGTTAAACCGCTCAGCATATCCCCACTGTATTTTTTAAACAATTTTTTTATATTTAGCAAGGTGGTTCACCCCAATTCTGGATTATATTTTTTTCTTTGCTTCTAGTTTAACAGGCCAGCCTAAAACTTTCAATTGAAAAAGGAATTTTATAATTTAATTTTGCATAGGCAGAGAGCAGGATCAGTAAGCTGCAGCATCTAAAAACACAAGATAAAATTTATTGAAATATATTTTTAGATACTTGAAAAATAAAATAAAATTTATTAAAATAAAATGAGAAATTCTGCTGCAAAAAAAACTAAAATAATTTAAAACGAAGCTGATTAAAAAATATTGAATTTAATAGGAGGAGATGAATATGTTAACAAAAAATAATTATTTAACTGCAGTATTCATTTTGCTTATTCTATTATTTGTTTTTTTTCAACCATATTGTGTACAGGCACAAGAAAGTCAAAATAAGACAAATATTGAAGGTACACCAACTTTTAATCAAGGAATACTTATTATTATTTTATTAATATTTTTGCTTTTAGTTATGTTTATATGGGAGCCGCTTCCAATAGGTGTTATATCTTTATGTATACCAGTTATTTTAATTATACTTGATTTTTGGACGAAGGTCTCAGTTGAGGATGCTTTATCAGGATTTAGTAATTCAGCGACAATTACAGTTATGGCAATGTTTGTAATTAGTAGGGGAATTCAAAATAGTGGAGCAATGCAATTTCTAGGAAATAAAATTATTAAATATACTGGTGATAATGAGAAAAAACAAGTGATTGCAATAAGTGGACTGACAGGTATTATTGCTGGTTTTATTAATAACACTCCGACAGTTGCTACTTTTATACCTATGGTGACTGATTTAGCTAGAAAAACAAAAGTATCTCCCTCTAAATTGTTAATCCCACTCTCTTATGCTGCTATGCTGGGTGGTACATTAACTTTATTAGGGACATCCACTAATCTTTTAGGAAGTCAGGTATCTGCTCGCTTGATAAACCATCCTTTTTCCATGTTTGAATTCACAAAATTAGGGATAGTAGTATTTGTGGTGGGAATTTTATATTTAATAACAATTGGACACCGCTTAATACCCGAAAGAATTAGACATGATCTAAAAGATTATATAGAAGAATATGAGATAGAAAAATATTTAACTGAAATAAAAATAGCTGAAAATTCTCCTTTAATTGGACAGGATATAGGAGAATTATTGTCAAATAAGGGTAAGAATTTAGATATTATACAATTAAATCGCAATAATGAAAAATATATGGAACCTCTAGAATTAAAAACAATTAGGCCAAATGATCATTTGGTTATTAGAGCAGATTATGAAACTGTTTTAGAATTTGCAAAGATTAATGGGGTAATTATTCTACCAGAAATTAAAATTTCTCAGGCACAATTAGAAAACGAGATAACCGGGCAAAAAGTAATTGAATTAGTTATTCCTGATAACTCGTTTTTGAAAGGCAGGACTATAAATAATGTTAATTTCCTTAATCGTTATGATGCAAGTTTGCTTGCAATTAGACATGGAGGAGAAATTGCCCATACTGATATTAAAAATTTTTATTTGAGAGAAGGGGATGTTCTTCTATTACTGGCTGCTGAAAATACTATAGAAAGGCTAAAAGAAAATCAAAACTTTATAATAAGAGAAAGGGATGAAACAGAAACTATTGCTTATAAGCCTTTAGATATTATTTTATCAGTAGGAATCGCTTTTTCGATAATTATTTTGGCATCACTTAAAATATTGCCGATTCCGATTGCTACTTTAGCAGGTATTGCAGCAATGGTTATCTTAAAATTAATAGATCCACAGGAAATATATGATTCAATTAATTGGGAAGTTATTTTTCTTTTAGCGGGTTTAATACCACTAGGGGTTGCAATTGAGCAGACTGGAACTGCTAAGTTTATAGCTAATCAGATTTTAAATATTGCAGGATTTTTACCGGATATTATTGTTTTGGCGATATTTTATTATATGACTACATTACTTACAGATATAATAAGTAATAATGCCACTGTGGTACTTATGATTCCGGTGGCAATAAATGCTGCAGATCAGATTGGAGCAAATCCTTTTGCCTTTGTTTTAGCAGTAACATTTGCTGCTAGTGCTTCGTTTGCGAGCCCGGTAGGCTACCAAACAAATTTAATGGTTTATGGACCGGGAGGTTATAAATTTAGGGATTATGTACTAGTAGGTGCACCCTTAGAAATAATAATGGCTGTTATAGTACCAATTGCTATTTCAATATTTTGGGGGTTATAAAGCATATAACTGTCATAGAACTACAGTAAGTCGAGAAATTAAGAAGGGCTTAATGTTCAAAAAATAAAGGTTATGAGCTGAAGCAGAAAATGAAAGAAAAAATGGTGCAGAATTATTAGATGGGGAACAGGTTTTTCAGAACTAAGGAAAAAATATCAAAATCCCATTTGATTAATCTCAATTTCTATTGTATAATACAGCTAGATAGAAATTTCTACATGACTAGATTTAAAAATTAAAGAACGGGGAGCCAAACTGGAAGCTGAGAGGATGAGCAATCATCGACCCACTACCTGATCCTGGTAATGCAGGCGTAGGTAAAATAAAAAGACCTTAAACCCTCCGGTTTGTTCCTCACAAATTAGGAGGGTTTTTATTATGCAGAATAAATTTTCAACAAGAATGCTGGCAGAAATTGGGGTGGCTGTTGCTCTTGCAGTTGTTTTAAATTTTCTTAAACTCTGGCGGATGCCGCAGGGTGGTTCAATAAGTTTAGAAATGCTGCCGATTTTAGTGATTGCTTTCCGCTGGGGAGTAGGAGCCGGAATGTTTAGTGGTCTGGCCTATGGACTGCTGCAGCTGATGTTTGGAGCTTATATAATTCATCCGATTCAGTTAATTATGGATTATCCTCTGCCTTATATGGTTTTGGGTGCAGCGGGTATGTTTAAGATCAGGAAAGACGAGATTATTAAGCCTCTTAAAATGTTCTGGGCAGTGGTAGTTGCCTCGGCCTTAAGGTTAATTGTTCACATTTTATCAGGAGTTATCTTTTTTGGCAGTTATGCACCTGAGGGTCAGAATGTCTGGGCCTATTCTACTATTTATAATGCGACATTTTTGATTCCAACTACTATAATTACTTATATTGTGCTGATAATTGTAATGAAGGCACTAGAAAAAAAATAATGACGCACTCAATGCTAATGGTGTGATGCACTCAATGTGCTAAGGCAAATCTATTTATTTGCTATAAAAGAAAGCGAGTATGACGGGCTCGATGCCCTAATGCTGAGCTGACCATGCGTTTATAAAAGAAAGCGAGTATGACGGGCTCGATGCCCTAATGCTGAGCTGACCATGCGTTTATAAAAGAAAGCGAGTATGACGGGCTCGATGCCCTAATGCTGAGCTGACCATGCGTTTATAAAAGAAAGCTCAGTACAATTTAATAAATGAAACAGGGGAGCCCTTGGGCTGAGATAAAGCAGATGCTTTAACCCTTAGAACCTGATCTGGATAATACCAGCGAAGGGAGTTGTGGGGAGTGATTATTAATATGATTACTTTATTTTAAAACACAGTTTCCTTAATTGGGAGCTGTGTTTTTATTTTGCAATGATTTTTAAACTGATTTTTATATAATATTCTAAATTAATTTCAAAATTATAAGGAGCTGAGCAAAATGACTCAAATGACAAAAGCAATTAATGGTGAAATAAGTAAAGAGATGAGGATGGCAGCAGCGGAGGAAGGGGTGGCTGCAGAATTTATTTGTCAAGGAATTGCTGCAGGAACTATTGTTATACCGGCAAATGTTAACCACAAAAATTTAAAGGCAAAGGCCTTTGGCAGAGGTTTAAAAACTAAGGTTAATGCTAACTTTGGTACTTCTGAAGATTATGATTCTATTGAAGCTGAGTTAAAAAAATTGGAGGCAGCAGTTAAAGCTGGAGCAGATGCAGTTATGGACCTCTCTACGGGAGATAAAATAAAAGAAACTAGAGCAGCTATACTAAAAAATGCTGAAGTTCCTGTCGGAACAGTCCCTATTTATCAAGCGGCTGTAGAAACAGTTAAGTCAGGACGGGGAATAATTGAGATGAAAGTTGAAGAATTATTTGAAGTGATTAAAGCTCAGGTTGAAGAAGGGGTAGATTTTATTACAGTCCACTGCGGCTTGACTTTAGAAACTCTAAGACATCTGGCGGCTGAAGGAAGAGTAACCGATATTGTCAGCCGGGGTGGATCGTTTATGGCAGCCTGGATGCTCCATAATAATCAGGAAAATCCACTTTTTGAGTATTATGACCGCTTGCTTGAAATCTGCTATAAAAACGATGTAACTTTAAGTCTTGGTGATGCTCTCCGTCCGGGCAGTCTGGCAGATGCTACAGATCGAGCTCAGATCCATGAACTTTTAGTTCTGGGTGAACTGGTAGATAGAGCTCGCGAGGCGGAAGTCCAGGTGATGGTGGAAGGACCAGGCCATGTACCCTATGATCAGATTGAAACAAATATCAAACTGCAGAAAGAACTCTGCAAAGAGGCTCCATTTTATGTGTTAGGACCTTTAGTTACAGATATTGCAGCTGGTTATGACCATATTACAGCAGCAATTGGCGGCACAGCAGCGGCAGCGGCGGGGGCGGATTTCCTCTGTTATGTTACCCCGGCTGAACATATTGGCTTACCTGATATTGAAGATGTGCGGGAAGGAGTAATTGCCTGCAAAATTGCAGCTCATGCTGCAGATATTGCAAAAGGAGTTAAGGGGGCAAAGGAGAGAGATAATCAGATGGCAGCCGCCAGAAAAAAATTAGATTGGGAAAAGCAGATTGAGCTGGCCCTGGCGCCAGAAAAATTAAAAGAATCAAGAGCAGCCCACAACCAGACTTTAAAGGAAGAAGATGCCTGTACAATGTGTGGTTCTTATTGTGCGATGAAAATAGTAGATCAGCAGCTTAGTTAAATAATATTTAAGTCCTGATTTAATAGAAGTCAAATAAGAACTTAGAAAAACTGACGAGAAAAACTGACGATGACTAAAACTAATTATCAAAGTAAATATTAACTTAATTCTGAAAGGATGATTAGAATGGATAATAAGAAATTGACCTTTTCGGCACTTTTAATTGCTCTGGGAACAATGACAGGACACTTAATCTATATTCCAGTGGGAGTGGCCAAAGCTTTTCCGGTCCAGCATTTAATTAACATTTTATCCGCTGTTTTACTGGGGCCTGCCTATGCAGTTTGGAATGCTTTTGCAATTTCTCTGCTTAGAAATATGCTGGGAACCGGTTCTCTGCTGGCTTTTCCGGGCAGTATGATTGGGGCCTTAATAGCCGGTCTGCTTTATCAAAAGTTTAAATCTAAGGGGTGGGCTCTGGTGGGAGAGTTAATTGGAACAGGACTTCTGGGAGCAGTGGCTGCTTATCCGATTGCCAGATTTTTGATGGGCAGCGGTTCCACAGTGTTTTTCTTTGTTATTCCTTTTTCTTTAAGTGCAGCTGGAGGGGCAGTGATTGCCTATTTATTCTTAAAAGCAGTGGAAAAGGCAGACAGCCTATCATTTATTGAAGATTTAAATTAATAATGAAGATAGAAAATTGACTGAATTAATTTTAAAGATTAGAGAATTGAAATTGGAGCAAGCAAAAGGAGCTGATTATATTGAAGAAAGTCTTAACAATAGCTGGTTCTGACTCTGGTGGAGGAGCAGGGATCCAGGCTGATTTAAAAACAATGACAGTTCATCAAGTCTATGGAGCGTCAGTAATAACAGCAGTTACAGCTCAAAATACGTTGGGAGTACAGGGAGTAAAAACTTTAAGTGTTCAGGCGGTAATTTCTCAGCTGGATTCTGTTTTAAGAGATATAGAATTTTCTGCTTTAAAAACTGGTATGCTGGCCAACAGTCAGATTATTGAGCAGATAGCTGCAAAAATAAAAGAATATTCTCTGCCAAATCTGGTTGTTGATCCAGTAATGGTAGCTACAAGTGGTGACTTATTATTAAAAGAAGAAGCAGTTGAAACATATAAAGAAAAACTCTTTCCGCTGGCGGAAATTATAACACCTAATCTATATGAGGCGAAAGTATTGGCAGGTGTAGAAACTGAAGAAAATAATGATCCGCAAGTTCTGGCAGAAAAGCTAATAACTTACGGCAGCAGCTGGGTGCTGATCAAGGGCGGTCACACAACTAAAAAGAGGTCAGCAAAAAAAGCAGTTGATCTCCTTTATGACGGCAGCCAGTTCATAGAATTTGAAGCAGAACATATTCCTACAAATAATACTCATGGAACAGGCTGTACTCTTTCGGCAGCAGTTGCTTCAAATTTAGCTCGGGGAATGGACATGGAAAAAGCAGTGGGCCAAGCAAAGAAATTTATTACCGGGGCCATCAAAAATAATTTTCCTGTTGGCCAGGGTAATAGCCCGGTCAATCATCTCTGGCGGCTTCAAAATCTGCAGCATAGTTCCAATCAGCAGTTTTCTTAAGTTTATCTAGTCAAATAAGATATTAGGAGGTAAAAATGCTAAACTGGGATCTTTATTTAATCACAGAAGAAAGTTTATCAGCTGGCAGAAAAACTATAGAAGTTGTGAAAGAAGCAGCTGCAGCTGGAGTTGATGTAATTCAGCTGCGGGAGAAAAATTTGTCTCTGCGGGAAAAATTTAAGCTGGGACAGCAGATTAAAAAAATATGCAGTCGATATCAGATCACCTTGATAGTCAATGATCGGCTTGACCTGGCTCTGGCTTTAGATGCAGATGGTGTGCATCTGGGGCAGAGCGACCTGCCTCTGCGGTCTGCCCGCAAAATTTTAGGTCCAAATAAGATTATTGGCCTTAGTGCCTGCCGGGATCAAGAAATCACTCAGGCTGAAGCTGATGGTGCAGATTATCTGGGAGTGGGAGCAATTTTTAAGACTAAATCTAAGCAGCTCAACTCAGATAAAAATGGAATTGGTCTGCAGAGATTGGCTGAGATTAAAAAAAGAACTGATTTACCGCTGATAGCAATTGGAGGCCTGAATAAAAGCAATGCCCCACAGGTAATCAAAAGTGGGGCTGACTGTATTTCGGTAATTACAGCTCTGACAAAAGCGGAAAAGATAGAAAATGAAACTCGAGAATTTAAGCAAATAATCAAAAAAGCAAAATCTAAAAGGAGGGTCCAAAATTGTCAGCAGAAACTAGTCAAAATAGAAAAGAATATGCCGAAAGGTTAAAAAAGTTTAAAAAAATTATCAAAGCAGAAAAGCCTTTGATTCATCATATAACAAATAATGTGACAGTTAATGACTGTGCTAATATAACTTTAAACTGGGGCGCTCTGCCGGTGATGGCCCCAGCAGTAGAAGAATCAGCTCAGATGGTGGAAAATGCTTCATCTCTGGTTCTAAATCTGGGGACTATTTCTTCCTGTCAGCTTGAGTCAATGCTTAAAGCAGGTAAAAGAGCAAATGAACTAGGAATTCCAATAGTATTAGATCCCGTTGGAGTTGGAGCTACAAAGTTTAGAATTGAAGCAGCTCAAAAAATATTAGCTGAGCTAAAAATTTCAATAATTAAGGGCAATCAAGGTGAGATATCTTTCTTAGCCGGAAAAGAAGCTGAAGTTAGAGGTGTAGAGTCGATTGGTGAATACAAAAATACAGCTGAAGCTGCAGAAGAATTGGCCAAAAAGTTAGGAGCAGTTATTGTTGTCAGTTCTGAGATTGATTTGCTTAGTGATGGCCGCCAACTCTCTGAGATCAACAGAGGTCATCCTCTAATGGGAAAAGTTGTGGGCACAGGCTGTATGCTGGGGTCAACATTAGGTGTTTTTGCTGCTGCAGCAAAAAATTCCAATTTATCTTTATTTGAGGCAGCCCAAACTGCAGCATATTATTATTCTCTAGCAGGAGAAAAGGCAGCTGAGATTGAAAAAGCACCCAATAAATTCAAAAGGGAATTTATGGATCAGATCTATTTTTTAAATTAATTATTTTAAATATTTTCAGCAATATTTTTATTATATTACTCAAACTTCGCACTTGCAAAAGGGTTATTTATTGGGCGAAGTTTGAGTTATATTATGAAAGTAACTGTATTACAAGTTGGCTTTTCTCAGCTAAATAAAAGGTGCCTATTGAAAAAAGTTGGCAAAAAAGATAAAATATAATTAACTAAAAATTAAAATAATTAGAAGGAGAACAAAGACGGTTGGATTTGGAATAGTTTAGTTTTTTAGATTAAAAAAATAATTTAGCATTGGGAAGGGGTAAATTATGCAGTTTTTAATCAATAATCCACAGTTCTGGCGCAGTGATGGGATTAATGAAAACCCGCCGGAAAAGTTTGAACTTAAATTAAATGATGGAAAACTTGAGCTGCCGACAGAAGTTAGAGCCAGACTGGGACTCGACACAGAAACAGAAGTTAGAATTAAATTTAATCAGAAGGGAATTTACATTGAAAGAGCAGATCCCCGGCTGACAAAAGTTTATGTTGAGCCGACAAGTGACTGTAATTTAAACTGCAAAACCTGTGTCCGCCATTCCTGGGAGGAAAAGATGGGTTTTATGGAAATGGAAACCTATTATAAATTAATTGAAGAACTGAAAGACTTTAAGGGTCTAGAAAAAATTTCATTTTGGGGAATTGGGGAGCCGCTTTTTCATCCAGAGATTGCAGAGATGATTGAGCTGGCCTCAGAGCTGGGAGTAAAAACGCAAATGATTACAAATGGGCTGCTGCTCGATCAGAATAAAGCAGAAGCACTGCTTGAGGCCGGTCTGGACAGCCTGGTGGTTTCTGTTGATGGGACTTCTCCAGAAACTATGGCCGATATTCGATCCGGGGCAGACCTACAGACTGTGATAAAAAATGTGCAGACTTTTCGTAATTTGCGTGATAAAAAACAGAAAAACTGTGAGATCGGGATTGAATATGTAATTATGAAATCAAATGTGGACGAACTTAAGGATCTGCGTAAACTGGCTTTTAGAATGGGGGCTTCCTTTATATTTCTTACCAATCTGCTGCCCTATACTGAGGATATGTCAGATGAAATACTTTATTCATTTTCCATCAGCCGCTCTCAACCTGAAATCAGAACTGAACACAGACCTGAAATTTATCTGCCGCCAACTGATTTGCGAGAAGATATTATCCGTGATCTATCTGCAGTGGGAGGAAAATCAAGTTCGATCAGCACAACCCAGGTTCCATTTAATCCACATCGTGGTTACTGTAAATTTATAGAGGATGGTTCAATTGCAGTTAACTGGCAGGGAGAGATAAGCCCCTGTATTGCTTTAATGCACAGCTATGACCTCTATATTAGAGAACGAGAAAAACATATTAATAAATTTTCGCTGGGAAAAATAACAGAAGAATCGCTCTTAGAAATCTGGAATAAGGAGAAATTTAAAGATTTTCGCAAAAAAGTTAAGGAATTTCCTTTTTCTGACTGTACTCAGTGTTCGGGCTGTGAGATGTCTAAAGAAAATACAGAAGACTGCCATGGTAATGAATTTCCGGTCTGTGGAGACTGCCTCTGGGCTCGCGGAGTTATTCAGTGTCCCTAAAAGTTAAGTTTTATCTAAAAATAAATATTTTTCTAAAGATTAAGCAGGAATTTGGCTATTAATATTTAATATTAATAATATACCTTCGAGTCTTTTTGCCTAAGGAATTTTCTATGGGAATTAGACCGCTGGGTTGAGGAATAAATGACTCAGCCTCCCGTGCTTGGAAAGAAGAGTAAATTTAAAGGAGGTATAATTAATGGGAAAAATTTATGAGTACAAGGTTTTAAGAGTAGACTTGACAAATGAGGAAATTAAAACAGAAAAAATTGTTGGTGATGATGTTAAAAACTATCTTGGTGGTAGAGGATTAGCTTCAAAAATTCTTTATGATGAGATTGATCCTAAGGTAGATCCATTAAGTCCAGAAAATAAGTTGATTTATGCTACTGGACTTTTAACTGGAACAGCAGCTTCTACCGGCGGCCGCTATATGGTTGTTACCAAAGGGCCTCTCACAGGGACTATAGCAAGCAGTAACTCTGGTGGATTTTTTGGAGCGGAATTAAGATTTAGTGGAAATGACATTATAATTTTTGAAGGTAAAGCTAAACGACCTCTTTATCTTTCAATTAAAGGAGAAGAGGTTGAGCTAAAAGATGCCTCTAATCTCTGGGGAAAGACTGTTTATGAGACTACTGATCTTTTGATTGAAGAAGCCGGAGATAAAAATGCAAGGGTCAGCTGTATCGGTCCTGCTGGTGAAAACTTAGTTAAATTTGCTGCAATTATGAATGAAAAAGATAGAGCAGCTGGCAGAACTGGAGTCGGTGCAGTGATGGGCTCCAAAAATTTAAAGGCAGTTGTGGTTAAAGCAGATGAAAAACAGGTAGAATATTTTAAAGATGAAATGATGAAGGTTGTTAGAAAACAGACCAAGATGCTGAAAGAAGATGGGGTAACCGGAGAAGGCTTACCTGCTTTAGGTACCAAGGTACTGGATAATATTATTAACTCTACAGGTCTTTATCCAGTCAATAATTTTCAGGATGGTGGTACTTTTGCTGATGTAGATGAGGTATCCGGTGAAGCTCTGGTGGAAAAAGGATATCTACAGTCGAATAAAGGCTGTTATGGCTGTCCAATTCGCTGTGCCAGGGACACTAAACTCCCTAATGGCCAGCAGGGTGAAGGTCCAGAATATGAATCAGGTTGGGCATTTGGAGCTGACTGTGGAGTTAATGACTTAAATGCAATTACTGAGGCTAATTTTCTCTGTAATGATCTTGGCATGGATACCATTACTGCAGGTACAACTATCGCCTGTGCCATGGAGTTATATGAAAAAGGTTATATTGATAAGGATGAACTGGAAAACGGACCTGAGTTAAAATTCGGTTCTTCAGAATCAATAATTTATTACACAGAGAAGATGGCTTACCGTAAAGGACTAGGTGATAAGCTAGCAGAAGGTTCATATCGTCTGGCAGACTCTAAAGGTCAGCCTGAACTTTCAATGAGTGTTAAAAAACAGGAGCTTCCTGCTTATGATCCTCGCGGAGTTCAGGGACAGGGACTTAATTATGTAACTTCCAACCGCGGCGGCTGTCATGTTAGAGGTTATATGATTTCACCTGAGGTTTTAGGAGCTCCAGAAAAGCTTGATCCACAGGAACTGGAAGGTAAAGCTGGCTGGGTTAAAACATTCCAGGATTTAACAGCTGTTATTGATTCGGTTGGAATGTGTCTTTTTACTTCCTTTGCTCTGGGACTTGATGATTACAGAGAAATAGTAAATGCCGGTACACAATTTGACTATACATCTGATTCCTTACTTGAAGCCGGTGAGAGAATCTATAATCTAGAGCGCCAGTTTAATCTGGAAGCAGGAATTTTACCTGAACAAGATAAATTACCTGCTCGTTTTGATGAACCGCTACCTGATGGCCCTCAAAAGGGTATCAGCACTAAATACAGAGAAATCTTACCTGAGTATTATGAAATTAGAGGCTGGCAGGAAGATGGTTGGATCAGTGAACAGAAACTAAAGGATATGAAAATTAAATAATAATATTGGCGGGGTAAATAATTGGCTTTTAAAAAATATATTGCAGTTTAAGGTTATTCAATTTAGCCTCGTAAATCCATCCAGTTCTCTCTAGAGAGCTGGGTGGAATTTTATATAAAGGGTGATCAAGTTGGCATTAAAAGTTAAATTTTATTCGCTATTTAGAATCAACTTAAAAAGTTCGGGAACTGAATATGAACTGGATAATGAAATTACAATTGCTGAATTAATTGAAAAGTTAGATCAGGAGTATGATGGCTATTTTACTCAAAAGCTGCTGGAGGAGGACCGGAGTATTTCTGCAGGAGCAATCATTTTAGTCAATGGCCATAATGTTTTACATTTAGATCAGTTAAAAACAAAAATAAGTAACCAGGATATAGTCACTTTATTTCCCCCATCTGCAGGAGGTTGATTATGAAAGATTATTTAAAAAGACAGGAAAAACTTTTCAGCAAAGCACAAAGAAAACGAATAGAAGAACTAAATATTTTGATTGCTGGAACTGGTGGACTGGGAACCAATCAGGCTCTGCAGCTGCAGCGAATTGGGGTTAATAAGCTTTATCTTTATGATTATGACAGGGTTGAAATCTCCAATTTAAACCGCCAGCTCTGCTACGGGAAAAAAGATCTCGGCCGGCTAAAGGTAGAGGCAGCAGCTGAGTTTTTAAATGACTTTGACTTGGAGACAGAGATAATTTCCAGAAATGAAAAAATAACGCCGGCAGCTGAAATTCCAACTGAGATAGATATTATTTTTGATGGAATGGATAATTTTGAGTCTCGCTTTATTTTAGATCAGCTGGCTTTAGAGAATGAGCTGCCCTTTATTCACGCCGGAATCGAAGGGTTTTTTGCTCAGATTATGCTGGTGCTTCCTGAAAGCAAAATAAGGTTAAAAGATGTTTTTGCAGGTTCAGAAAAAGAAGAAACTCCCGCTGTTTTCTCACCAGCTGTAGCAGTAACCGCTTCTATTCAAGTGCTCGAAGCTTTAAAATATTTACTCGGTTTTGACAATTATTTAAAAAATCAGCTGCTGCATCTTGATCTCTTAAACAGTCAGATGGAAAAAATTGATTTAAATTAGATCTGATTTTATTGAATTAATTGTAATAATTATACTTGATAAAAATAATTTTTTTTGTTAGCCTTAAATTCAGGAGATGATAAAATGCAGACAGAAATATATCACTTATTTCACAGTGGAACTGCAGTTAAAGTTAAAAATAAATTATTTGTATTTGATTATTTTAAGGATGAGCCACAAAATAAAAAAGCTTTGAGCAGTTCTTTAGAAAAAGGTGTTATTAGAGAAGAAAGTTTTAAGAGTATAAATGAGCTTTATGTATTTGTCTCGCACAGCCACCATGACCACTATAATAAAGTGATTTTTGAATGGGAAAATTATTGTGATCAGCTAAATTATATCTTGGCAGCTGAGGTTGAATTAGAAGCTGAGCTAGAAAATAAGGATAATCTTTATTTAATGGAAAAAGATGAGGAACTAAAGCTGGAAAATATCAGCATTTCAACTTATGGCAGTACAGATGAGGGAGTTTCATTTTTAGTTGAGCTTGATGATTTAAGTATTTTTCATGCTGGGGATCTAAACTGGTGGAAATGGAAAAAATTTAGCGAGAAAGTTCAAAAAAGAGAGGCAAGAGAATATAAAAGAGAAGTGGATAAACTAAAAGGAAAAAAAATAGATATAGCCTTTGTTCCTGTAGACCCAAGGTTAGAAGAAAATTACTATTTGGCAGGAGAGTACTTTATTAATGAAATAAAGCCAGCACTTTTTATACCAATCCATTTTGCTGATAATTATGATGTAACTAAATTTTTTAAAGATAGATTTAACTCCAATCAGACTAGAGTTGTTGAAATTACTAAGGCAGGGGAAAAAATTCTTTATACAAAAAGTTAATATAGATAATCTTGTTTTATCTGATGAATTTGCAAATTATGCTGGTTCTCTGGCTGCATCTGTGAGCGGTGCAGTGGCTGCTTTACCAACATTAGCAGAAGTTCAAAAATCCGAATAATTCAAAGGGGTATAGTTATTTTGCAGAAAATTCTATTTTAAAACACTTGCAATAATCTTTCTAATGCTATATAATACTAAAAAATAAACAAAACTAAACCTGTGAACAGAAAAGTAGGAATTTTAGTGGAGTTAGCGAATCGAGGATGGTGAGAGCTCGAGCGAAACTTAATTCTGAAGCGCGTCTGGGAGGCTTTTTTCTGAAATTAATTAGGAAAAAACGTAGAACTGCGTTAAATTAACTGAAAGTGGATAAAATTTTATCAATCAGAGTGGTACCACGGATCTTAACCTGTCTCTATATTATAGAGGTGGGTTTTTGTTATTAGCTAGGAAATTATACCTGATGGTTTGTTGGGGATAACATTTATAGTTTCATAATTTCCGTTATCAACAAAATTTAACCTTACTATATTACAGATTGTCCGAAGGCCATTTTGTTCTTTTTAGCGGTTTTTTGCTAAAATATATATTTTCAAATTATTTAAATTATGTTAACTGATGTTAAAAAAGGGAGTAGAAATCTAAGGAGGAAATTTTAAAATGGCAGAAAAAGAAATTAAGAAGATTTTGTTGGCGTATTCAGGTGGTCTTGATACTTCGGTAGCAATTAAATGGCTGCAGGATAAGTATGATGCAGAAATAATTACTTATACAGCTCATTTAGGACAGCCTCAGGACTGGGATGCAGTAGAAGAAAAAGCTCTGGCAACCGGAGCAAGCAAAGCTTACATTGATGATATTAGAGAAGAGTTTATTACAGAATATGTTTATCCTGCTCTAAAAGTTAATGCGATGTATCAGGAAAAATATCCTTTAGCAACAGCACTTGCTAGACCTTTAATTTCTAAAAGAATGGTTGAAATTGCAAAAAAAGAAGGTGTAGATGCTTTAGCTCATGGCTGTACTGGAAAGGGTAATGATCAGGTTCGCTTTGAGGTGTCTTTTAAAGCCCTGGCTCCAGAAATGGAAATTATTGCACCTTTAAGAGACTGGGAATTTGTTTCTAGAGATGCAGAAATTGAGTATGCAGAAGCAAATAATATTCCTGTTAAGGCAACAAAAGATAGTCCTTATAGTATTGATCAAAATCTCTGGGGAATCAGCATTGAATGCGGAATTTTAGAAGATCCTTGGGCTGAGCCACCTGCAGATGCATATCAGTGGACAAAAGATGTGGATGATACTCCAGATCAGCCTAAATACCTTACAATAGATTTTGAAAAAGGAATCCCAACAGCTATTGATGGAAAAGAGATGGATCCAATTACAATGGTTGAAAAATTAAATGAAATAGGATCTGAATATGGAGTGGGCAGAATTGATATGTTAGAAGATAGATTAGTAGGGATTAAATCTAGGGAAATTTATGAGGCACCAGCCGGAGAAATTTTAATAACTGCTCATAAGGCTTTAGAAGATTTAACCCTTGATCGAGATACTAAAAATTATAAAGCAGCTATGTCAGCCAAATATGCAGAATTAACATATAATGGCCTCTGGTTCTCACCTTTAAGAGATGCCTTAGATGCATTTGTTGATAAATCACAGCAAACTGTAACCGGAACTGTAAAAGTTAAACTGTATAAGGCAAAATGTACTTTAGCAGGTAGAAAATCTGAGTACTCACTATATGATCATGGTCTTGCTACTTATGATGAAAGTGATAATTTTGACCACAAGGCAGCTCCTGGATTTATTAATCTCTGGGCTTTACCTGTGCAGGTAGCAAATCAGAAAAAGAGAGAAGAATAAGTCATGGCAAAGAGCAAATTATGGGGAGGAAGATTTGAAGCCAACACATCGAAATTAATGGATCAGTTTAATGCTTCACTCCCTTTTGATATTAATTTAATGCAGTATGATATAGAAGGCAGCTTAGCTCATGTTAAGATGCTGGGCAGACAGGATATTTTAACTGCCGCTGAAGTCAAAAAGATTATTGAGGGATTAAAATCTGTCAAAAAAGACCTCGAAGCTGAATTAGAAACCGACAGTTTTGACTTTAATGAAGCCGAAGATATTCACAGTCTGGTTGAAGCCAGATTAACTGCTAAAATTGGAGCTGTTGGTGGTAAGCTGCATACAGGCCGCAGTCGTAATGACCAGGTAGCTGTTGATTTGAGATTATATCTTAGAGATCAGACTGAGCAGATTATGGAGCTGATTCTCAGCTTTATGCAGGTTATTTTGGATCTGGCTGAAGAACATATAGAAACTGTGATGCCGGGTTATACTCATCTGCAGCGGGCTCAGGCGTTAACCTTTGGCCATCATCTGCTGGCTTATTACTTTAAATTAAAAAGAGATCATGAGCGTTTTGCAGATGCTCTAAAGAGGATCAATGTTTCACCCTTAGGCTCGGGAGCTCTTGCCGGCAGTTCTTTTGCTTTAGATCGGGATTTTACTGCTAAAGAACTTGGTTTTAGTAGGGCCTGTGAAAATTCTATGGATGGTGTCAGCGATCGAGATTTCGTTTTAGAATTCCTTGCTGTTGCTTCAAACTTAATGCTGCATTTAAGCCGTTTAAGTGAAGAAATAATTTTATGGAACTCTAAAGAATATTCATTTATTGAATTAGCAGACCAGTATACAACAGGCAGTTCAATTATGCCCCAGAAGAAAAACCCTGATTTAGCAGAATTGGTTCGGGGAAAAACCGGCCGAGTTATTGGCAGTTTAAATCAGTTAATGATCACAATCAAGGGTCTACCTCTGGCCTATAATAAAGACCTGCAGGAGGATAAAGAAGGCCTTTTTGATAGTGTTAAGACTGTAAAAGTGATTTTAGAATTATACCCGGAGATGCTGAAAACTATGAAGGTAAAAAAAGCTAAGATGAAAGAGGCAGCTTCTAGCGGTTTCCTTAATGCAACAGAATTAGCTGATTATCTTGCAGCTAATAATATACCTTTCCGCCAAGCACATCAGATTGTTGGAGAAGCAGTTTTATTTGCCTCTAAAAAAGAAAAAGAACTTGATCAACTGCAGCAGTCAGACTGGGATCAAATCTTAGGCGAATATTTAGATGTTGAGGCTGAAGAACTGAAAGCAAAACTATCAGTTGAAGCAGCCGTTAACTCCCATTCTACAAAAGGTGGCCCGGCATTTAAGGAAAGCAAAAATATTATTGAAAAAGAAAAAGAATTTTTAGCAGTTCAATAACTAAAAATAATAAATAATAAATAAAAAATAATAAATTAAATAGCAGCCCCTTTTTTAGTTGATAATAATTCTAAATTAGGGGTTTTATTTTTATCGAAAAAGTATTACAATAAATATATAGCAAAATACTAAAGATTGGAGGAATAAATTTGGATAAAAATAATTTTGTTTCAAGAAACATATTTTCAATAACTATTATCTTAATTTTGCTTTTAGTTATAAGTTCTGCTTCAGGTTTAGCTTTTTCTGATTATGAAAAAAATGTTGCAGAACAATTGTATAATGACTTAGATCAGAAATATGTAATTACAGAGTTTAAGCCCGAAACAACTGAATATCAAACCCTTAAGAGACTGGAAGCTAATATTATAAATAAAAAATTCAGAAATGAAAAATTCAAACTTCATCATATTGATGATAAGCTGATTAATGCTTATTATATTGGCAATGGTAATATTATGATATTTGAGGGACTGCTGCAGCAATTAAAGACAGAGGATCAGTTAGCTGCGTTAATTGCTCATGAAATGGGACATGCAGTTAAAGAACATTTAACAGAAGATCTGCAGAGAAATATGAGTCTTTCAATTTTAAACTTATTATTTAATCATTTTACAGAAAATGAATATCAGACGATGACTAATATTGCTCAAAATTTAATTGCAAATGGTTATTCCCGCGAGCAGGAACAGGAGTCTGATATTTATGCAGTCGATTTAATGATGAGAAGCATCTATGATCCAGAAGGATTAATTGAATTAATGAAAATATTTAAGGAAAATAGTCATAATCTTAAATTATTAGAATTTACCCAAACTCATCCGATACCAGAGAGCAGGATTAAATATCTGAATGAATATATAGCGAAAAAGAAAAGTCAAGAAACTGCCGAAAATGTAGAAGATTCAGGAGCTAATTCAAAAACTGAACTTAGTCAGAATAAGCCCGCTGAAAATGCTGGGACTGAAAGAAAAGCTGTTAATTTAAACCAGAATTTTCAAGGAAAGAAAATTAAATTTTCTTATCCTAAAAGCTGGACCTTGAAAAAAGTTGATGCTGTTAAAAAAGAGGTTAAACTAAAATATCAAATTGAAGCTGCAGAGCTGCAGGGAGGATTTGTGCTGGAGGATTTAAGCCAGAAATCTTTTATGGAGACAGCCAGGAAACAATTTATATATGCATCGATTGCAGCAGAAGAAGCAGGAGCTGAAGTTAAAAAGAATACTATCGAAGACAATAGACTTGATATCTATCAATTAGAAGTTATTGAAGATGATCAGCTCAGGCTTGAATATTTTATCAGCCAGAAAAATGCGCAGCAGCTGCTTCATTTTACTTTTGAACTAAATAATAAAAATCAAGCTGAGACTAGAAATTTAATTAGAAAGCTTCTTAAAACGATTAAATTTTTATAAAAACAGATTCAAATAATAGTTAAATAATTGGAGTGAGCACTTTGAAAAATGAAACCAGTTATGCAGGGAGCATTTGTTATGGGAATTCCTGGAATGGTAATTCAATTATTAATAATTCCACCGATTATAAAGAAAATTAAACCTGTTAAAAAGTTTTCAGATTTAAATAGACAGTTAAATTAAGCTTTTATAATTCTTAATTAAGGCTGCAAAAACTTTAACTTAAATTATAAAAAATAAGGTTTTAAGGAGGACTATTATGAATTATGATATATTTGTTGTAGGAGATAATATAGCAGATTATTATCAGGAAGAAAAGAAGATTTATGCAGGGGGAGGAGCCTATAATACAGCCGTTATTGCGAAGAGGTTGGGAGCTAAATCTGCTTATTATGGTGTTTTTGGGACTGATGAAAATGCTAAATTTTTATACAATACCTTAAAAAAAGAAGGTGTTGCTTATCCAGTCAATGATATTCGCAAAGGCAGAAACGCTGTCGCTATAATCAGCAGAGAAGGAGCAAAAGCATTGGTTGAGGCAGTAGATAAAGGTGTATATAAAAATCTGAGCATCAACAAAAATGTGCTGGAAATAATTAAAAACTCTAAAATTGTGCATAGCAATATTTATGCCTATTTTGAAGATTACCTACCTAAACTTCATTATAAAACAAGACTATCTTTTGATTTTTCATATCTGAGGAATAAAGAATACATCAAAGATATTATTCCAAAGGTAGACATTGCCTTTTTCTCTGAAAGCAAAGAAGAGGAAGATCCAAATGAATTTTTAAACTGGGTTTCTAAATTAGGGGTTGAAATTGCTGTTTTGACTCAGGGAGCAGATGGAGTTTTAATGAAAGTTGGAGATCAAATAATAGCAAAAGAAGCCCATCCTGCAGATGTCGTTGATACTTTGGGTGTTGGAGATGCATTTATTGCTGCATTTTTGAATAGTTTAATTAAAAATGAACAAAATTACAGATTAGCTTTAGATGAAGGTTTGAAATCTTCAGCAAAATACTGTAAAGTTAAAGGAGGGCTTGGCATTTTTCAAAAAAGAGATAAAGCGCCTAAAATATATAATAATGTACACAGTTAATTTTTAAAATTAGTTGAGGAAAGGGTAGAATATATGCGATTAATTTTAACAAAAAATATAAAAGAAGATATGGAATTAGCTAGAGCAATCTATGAAAATGAAAATATATTATTAAATAAAGGTGTAAAAGATTTGTATAAATATAAAGATAAACTACTTGAATTGGGAATTAAGCATCTTTATGTTAAAGATAAATACTCATATGATATTGAAGTTAATGAAACTATAAAATCTAGTACAAGGCGTAAAGGAAAAAAGATTATCAAAAAAACCTTTGATAAAATAAAAAGAGGGTTTTTAGATCTTGATACTAAAGAGTTAAAAGATGTTGTTCAAAATATAACAGATGATTTAATTTTTAATGAAGATGTGTTATTAAATTTAGTCAGTTTAAAAAGTACAAGTGATTACACTTATGAGCATTCTGTTAATGTTAGTGTAATTTGTATTGCTTTAGGAAAGATGCTTGGTTATAACAAAGATGAGCTATTTAAACTGGGTATGGGTGCAATGCTGCATGACATAGGTAAAACTTTAATCCCTGAAGAAATTATTAATAAACCGGGCAGCTTAACTGAATATGAGATAATTAAAAATCATCCCCAATTGGGTTTTAATTATTTACAGAAAATTAATTCTATTAGTTCACTCTCCAGGATTATTGTCTATTCTCACCATGAGCGGATTGATGGTTCAGGATATCCGCGTGGGCTTAAAGGAAGTAGAATTCACGAATTTGCCAGATTAGCAGCTATTGCTGATGTTTTTGATGCGTTGACCAGTGATAGGGTGTATAGAGATAAATGGCCGACATATAAAGCAGCAGAATATATTACAGCTAGTTCTGAAAAACTATTTGATTACCATCTAGTTAAAAAAATTCTGCCCAAAGTTTCATTTTATCCTAATGGAACAGAGGTTATTTTAAGTATTGGTTATCGAGGAATCGTAAAAAAACAAAATATTGGTTTTCCTACCAGGCCTGTAATTAAGTTGATTGAAGATGATGATGGCGAAGAGATCAATAGTACACTAGACCTTTTAAAGTATTTAAATATAACAATAACTAAAGTAATAACTTAATTAGGTGTTTAATGTCTTAAATGGTTAAAATTCACAAAATAATATTTGATTATTAAGCTGTTCTTACTTAATATAAGGAAGAATAGCTTTTCTAAGGTTTGTCTGGCATAAATATTTGCTAAAGGGAAATAACCAATTATTTTCTTCCTGCTCGATAACAACACTATAATTAAGATTTTTAAAGGGATATTATCTTTAATATAGAATATTAATAGCAGGTAGAAAAATAATAAAAATTTGTGAGCATAGACATTTATAGGGGCATTTATTATGCTCGAGAAGATTACTTTTGCATTGAATATTGATATAGGAACAATTAGGTTTAACGTAAAAAAATACAGAGATTGCAGGAGGAAAATAATGTTTTATCCATTAAAATTTGATCATAAATATATAGAAAAAATTTGGGGAGGAAGAAAATTAGAAAATTATCGAGAAGAACTTCCTCAGGGAAAAATTGGTGAAAGTTGGGATATATCTGCTCAAGATTCTGAAATGAGTATTGCTGTAAATGGTAAACTGGCAGGCAAAAGTTTAAAAGAATTAACAGAGATGTATCCTCAACAAATTCTCGGAAAAGCTATTGAAGCTGAAGAATTTCCATTATTACTTAAAATTATAGATGCTCGATCACAGCTTTCAATCCAGGTCCATCCAGATGATGAATATGCAAAAAAATATCCAGGTGAATCAGGCAAAACTGAAGCCTGGTATGTGATAGATGCAGATGCAGATTCTTATTTGATTATTGGAACTGAGGATTGTACAGAGAGTGAGTTTAAAAAAGCTGTTCAAAATGATCAAATTAATCAGTATGTCCACAAAGTAAAAGTAAAAAAGGGAGATATCTTTTTTATTAAGGCCGGATTGCTTCACGCTATTGGAGCAGGAATAATGCTGGCAGAAGTACAGCAGAGTAGTGATACAACTTATCGGGTCTATGATTATGGCCGGGACAGAAAGCTTCATTTATCTAAGGCTTTGGATGTTATTGACTTCCAGCTGCAGTCTGGTAAAAGAAAGGGCCTTCAGGTTTGTGGTGAAGATTATGATTACAGCTATTACTGTTTGAATGATAAATTTGCTGTTGATATTATAAAGATTAAGAATAAGTTTGAAGCCGAGGGTGAAGAAGACCGCTTTTATATTTTAACTGCTGTTGCAGGTCAGGGCAAAATAAGCTGGGATAGTGAAGAATTAGAGTTAAAGGAAACAGAAAGTGTTTTAATTCCTGCTTATTGTGAGAGTTTTAAAATTGAAGGTGATTTAAAATTAATGAAAAGTTATGTTCCTAATTTAGAAAAGATCAGAAAAGATATTTTAGCAGTTGTTGAATAATATTAGCAGTTGAAATATATATTTGAATTTTAAGAAAAATAATGTATATAATGGGAAAGGATTTTTTATGGATCAAGAAAAGATACAGCTTTATATAACAAGATTTTTTCTATTTTTACTGCTGGCTGCAGTTATCGGTAATTTTATAGCCCAAAATTGGCTTAACTTATTTACATCGATATTAGCAATAATTTTGATCTATTTACCAGCTTATTTAACAGATAAAAATTATCTCCACATTCCCAATGGACTGCAGTTTTTTATTATAGTCTTTATCTTTGGCTCAATGTATTTAGGTGAGCAGAGAGAGTTTTATTACCGTTTTTGGTGGTGGGACAGCATGCTGCATTTGATCTATGGAATGGGTATGGGTTTTATTGGTTTTGTAATGGTCTATGTGCTTAATAAAAATGAGAATATTGATGTGGGTTTAAGTCCAATATTTGTTGCGGTTTTTGCCTTTTCTTTTGCAGTAACAATCGGAGTCTTCTGGGAAATATTTGAGTTTTGGATGGATAATATTTTTGGACTTAATATGCAGAAGTCAGGTTTGATAGATACCATGTTTGATTTAATGGAAGACTGTGTTGGCGCTTTTATCACCTCAATAATCGGTTATTTTTATATAAAGAATAAAAAACCTTCACGCTTTCAAAGATACTTAAGTGAGGTATTAGAAAAAAATAGAAAGTTTTTAAAAAAATAAAATTTATAATATGAGGTAGGAATTTATAATGGACTCTAAAAAACCAAATCAGCTAATAAAATCTTTAGATAGAGCTTTAAATATACTTGAAGTAATTGTTGAAAGTGAAAATGGAATGGGTGTTACAGAAATAAGCAGAGAATTAGATGTTCATAAAAGTACTGTTTATCGTCTGCTTGATACACTAAAATACCGGGGTTATTTGGAAAAAAACAAAGATAACCATAAATATCTTGCCGGAATAAAGTTATTCGAACTCAGTTCAAAAGTAATAAATGAGATTGACAGCAGAATGCGGGTTCGACCATATTTAGAGGAGTTAATGGAAAAAACAAAAGAAACAGTTCATTTAGGTATCTTAGATGACGGCGAAATAATTTATCTTGATAAAGTTGAAAGTACAGCCACTATCCGGATGTATTCTCAGGTTGGTAAACGTGCTCCTGTTCATTCTACCAGTCTTGGTAAAACAATTTTAGCTCAACTTTCAGAGTCTGAGGTTTGCAAAATATTAGAAGAAAAAGGAATGGTAGCTAAAACCAAAAATACAATTACTGATGTTGATAAGTTTTTAGAACATTTAAAAGAGGTAAAAAAACAGGGTTATGCAGTCGATAATGAAGAACAGGAAAAAGATATTCGCTGTATTGCGGGGCCAATTTTTAATCATCGAGGTGAAGTGGTTGCCGCTTTTAGTATTTCTGCTCCAATCAGCAGGATGAATCAAAAAAGAATGGGAAAATTAGCTGAGTTGGTAGTTCAATATTCTGAAAAAATGTCAAGGTCACTTGGCTACAGCGGCTAATTTTTTGCAATTTTATTAATTATACTATAAAATATTTATAAATTAGTAATAAATATAAAAGTTGTGGAGGCACTGATATATGAGAAAAAAGAGTATAGGCATTCCAAGGGCCCTGCTGTATTATTATTATTTTCCTTTTTGGCTTAAACTTTTCTCAGAACTTAATTTGAAAACAGTAATTTCTGATAATACCTCCCGTGATCTGCTTGATCAGGGAGTTAAAAAATCATTATCCGAGATTTGTGTACCAATTAAAGTTATAATTGGTCATATCTTAAATTTAGATCAAAAAGATGTTGATTATATTTTTCTTCCACGTTTTCGTTCGCTGAGAAAAAATGTTGTTTTATGTCCTAAATTTTTAGGACTGCCGGATATGGTCAGCCATTCTCTACCTTCACTTAAGGCAGAAATAATTGCTGATCAGATAGATGCCAAAAGTGATGATATTGCTCAGTATTTTAATCATCAAAAATTAGCAAAAACATTTAATATTCCTAAAAGAGAAATGAAAAAGGCTTTAAATAAAGCATCTTCTTTTTGGCAGCGATACCGCAATTTGCTTTTTGAGGGGTATTTAATTGATGATTTTTCTAATATAGAAGAAATTGAAATATTGGAAAAATTGATTTCTAAATTTGAAAACAGCTCAAAGCCGCCTTCCAGTAAAAAGGAAGAATTAAAAATTGCTGAAAAAGGAGAGGTTTTAGATATTGCTTTAATCGGTTATGTTTATAATGTCTTTGATCAATACATAAATATGGATATTATTAACAAACTCAAAGAAATGGGAGTTAGGGTTCATACATTTTCAATGGCAGCTGAAGAAATAGTAGAGAAAGAGCTGTCAAAGTTGAGAAAACCTATGTTTTGGGAGTTTACAAATAAACTATACGGAGCAGCTGAGCATTACTTAAAAAATGATAAAATTGATGGTCTAATTCATCTGACTGCCTTTGGCTGTGGTCCTGATTCTATGCTGGGTCAAATTTTAGAAGTTGATGCCAAAGAATATGAAAAAACATTTATGACATTAAGGATTGATGAACAAACAGGTGAAAGCCATATTATGACTAGAATTGAAGCCTTTATAGATTTGCTCAGATTAAAAAAGGAGAAAAAATAAAAATGAGACTATCCTTTCCTTATATGGGACCAACAATAGTATATAAAAAACTTTTTGAATTATTAGGTCATGATGTTGTTATGCCGCCAAGGCCCAACAAAGAAATTATTGATTTAGGAGTTAAATATAGCCCAGAATTTGCCTGTTTTCCGTTTAAAGTGATAACAGGTATTTATTTAAAATTGATGGAAGAAAATGTTGAGACTTTAGTAACTAGTGGTGGTCACGGCCCCTGTCGAGCTGGCTATTATGGTGAAGTACATAAAAAAATACTGAAAGATTTAGGTTATGAGGTAGAGATAATAGTTATTGATTCACCTCATGATGATTATAAATATTTTTATGATGTTATAAAAAAACTAAAGGGTGATAGTTCCTGGCTTAAAGTGGCCCAGGTTATTAAGACTATCTATGAAATGACAAAGGCTATGGATGAAATTGAAAAAAAGGTTGAAACTCTAAGAGCCTATAATGACAATGGAATTATTAATCAAATTTGGATGGAAGCTCAAACAGATTTTTATCAAATCAAGTCTATCAACGAAATAAAAAGAATTAAGAATAAATACTTAAATAAACTGCTTCAGTATAAGGAGTCAATACCTGAGGTAGACCAGCGGTATAAAATTGGAATCATTGGCGAGATTTATGTTGTTTTAGAGCAGTCGATAAATAATCAAATTGAAGAAAAAGTTAATTATTTTGGTTTTGAAGTTGAGCGCTCACAATATTTAGCAGATTGGATTAGAGAAAATGCTTTTCCCTTTACAGGCAGAGATTTAGAAGAAATTAAAGTTAAGGGAGAAGAATTTATAGAAATTGAAATAGGTGGTCATGCTCAAGCTAATATTGGACATGCGATAGATTTTAAAGAAAAAGGTTTTGATGGGATTATTCATCTTAAACCATTTGGCTGTTTACCAGAATTGGTATCCCAGAGTGTTATGGATGATTTATCCGAAAAATATGAAATTCCTGTTTTAACTATTTCTATAGATGAGCAGACAGCTGACGCGAATGTCTTAACCAGAGTTGAAGCATTTTTGGATATGATCAAAGAGAAAGATTTAAGGGAGGTTATGTAGATGAAAAATCTATATTTGGGTGTAGATATTGGCTCAGTCAGTATCAATATTATTGCAATTGATGAAGAAAATAAACTGCAGTTTAAACTCTATACCCGTAACTCAGGTAATCCTATTGAACTAGTTAAAAAAGGATTGGTCAAATTTAAAAATGAGATGAATCCAAAAGATTATAAAATTAAAGGGGTTGGGGTGACTGGTAGTGGTAGACAGCTGATTGGCTATGTTTTGGGTGCAGATACTGTTAAGAACGAAATTACGGCTCACGCTAGAGCTTCTACTTACTATCATCCTGAAGCTGGTACTATTTTTGAAATTGGCGGTCAGGACTCTAAGTTAATTATAGTAGAAGATGGAATTGCAGTTGATTTTGCAATGAATACTGTTTGTGCAGCCGGAACAGGTTCTTTTCTTGACCACCAGGCAGAAAGATTGGGAATTCCAATTGAAGACTTTGGTGGTTTAGCTTTAGAAGCAGAAAGAGATGTCCGGATTGCAGGACGCTGTACTGTTTTTGCTGAATCTGATATGATTTCTAAACAGCAGTATGGATTTACTAAAGCCGAGATTATTAAAGGTTTATCAGAGGCCCTGGTTAGAAATTACATGAACAACCTTGTCCGCAATCGTGTTTTAGAAGGTGAATATATTTTTCAGGGCGGTGTAGCTGCAAATATCGGGATCAAGGCTGCTTTTGAGGAAGAGATTGACTCTGAAGTTATCGTGCCCAAACACCACGATGTGATGGGAGCCATAGGAATTGCGATGCTGGCTAAGCGCGATATAAAAAGGAATAATCAGGAAAGTAGTTTTAGAGGTTTTGATCTGACAGAAGAAGAGTTTGAGACTACTAGTTTTGAATGCGGAGACTGTGCAAATAACTGTGAGGTTATTAAAGTGATTGCAGATGGAAGAGTAATTGCAGTTACTGGAGATCGCTGTGGTAAATGGGCGGCTTCATTGATTACAGACAGCTCGACAGCTGCAGCGCTAAGCTCTAATAAAAAAGACGGTCCAAAACCAGAATTAGCTGAAAGTGATGTTGACGAATCTGAAGAGATAGAAGTTGAACTTTATAAGGTTGACCCTGAAAAAGAAAAGAAGGTAATGAAAGAATTAAAAGAATTAGAAGAACATGGAGAAGAAGAGTTGGATGAATCAGATCAAGATGAAAAAGAAGATAGTGTTTATGTTTAATACTATAATTAGATGATTTTAAAAATTAACTGCAGAAAAGAGGTTTTAGATGAATTATCGTATTGAAAAAGATAGTTTAGGTGAGGTAAAGGTTCCAGCTGATATGCTGTATGGGGCTCAGACAGCTAGAGCAGTTGAAAATTTTCCTATTGGAGAAGAAAAGATGCCTTTAGAAATAATCAGGGCTTATGGTATTGTCAAAAAAGCAGCTGTACTGGCCAACTATGAGCAGGGTTTAATCAGTGCTGAAAAGAAGGATTATATTACTAAAGCTGCTGGAGAATTAATTTCCGGTGAACTTGACGAGCATTTCCCTATTTCTCTCTGGCAGACAGGATCTGGAACCCAAACAAATATGAATGTTAATGAAGTTTTGGCTAATAGGATTTCACAAATAGCTGGGACTGAGATCGGCAGTAAAAAACCAGTACATCCCAATGATGATGTTAATATGTCTCAGTCTTCTAATGACACTTTTCCGACGGTGATGGCCCTGGCAGCTGTAATTAAAGTTGAAGACTTTTTGCTGCCGGTATTTGATGATTTAAAAAAAGAATTGGCTAAAAAAGAAGAAAAATATCAGGATCTGGTTAAAGTGGGAAGAACCCATTTGATGGATGCCACACCGATTACTTTGGGCCAGGAATTTGCAGCTTTTAGAGCTCAGCTGACTGATATCATTGAAATGCTGAAAGACAGCCTAAAGTATTTAAAAAAATTACCTTTAGGAGGAACAGCAGTTGGCACCGGTTTGAATACCAAAGCTGGCTTTGCAGAAAAAGCTGTTAAATATATAAATTTAGAAACAGATAGAGGGTTTAAAGCAGCTGCAAATAAGTCTGCTGGTATAGCAGCACATGATAGTTTTGTCAACCTGAGTGGAGTCTTAAAAACAGCAGCTTCATTTTTGATGAAATTAGCAAATGATACCAGATGGCTTTCTTCTGGACCAAGATGTGGAATTGGAGAAATTAAAATCCCTAAAAATGAGCCTGGTAGTTCAATTATGCCGGGGAAAGTTAACCCAACCCAAGCTGAGGCGCTTTTTCAGGCGGCAGCACAGGTGATGGCCAATGATACAGCAGTTAATATTGGTGGTGGCAGTGGTAATTTCCAGCTGAATGTTGCTAAGCCGCTAATAATCTATAATATTCTGCAGTCAATCAGGCTTCTTGGTGATTCGGCAGCCTCTTATCATAAAAGATGTTTAAGCGGTATTGAGGCTGATCAAGAACAGATAGCTAATTATCTAGAAAACTCATTAATGCTGGTTACAGCGTTAAATCCTGTGATTGGTTATGATAAATCAGCTGAAATTGCTCAAAAAGCTTTTAAAGAAAAAGTAAGTTTAAAAGAAGCAGCACTTGAACTTGGTTATTTAACTGAAGCAAAATTTGAAAAATATGTTGACCCTAAAAAAATGACTGAAGCAAATATTGATTAAATCACAAGGCTCTAAGAAAATTTTCTTAGGGCTTTTTTATTTCCCTAATTTGTTAAATTGTTCTAAAAATTATCAAGAAAGCTTATGAATAAAGGGATAATAAAGCTTTTTTTGCCTAAAAAAAAGGAGATTTGACAATTATATTGAATTAAATAAAAGAGTAATCTGACAGCAGCAGAGAGATTAGCTTAAAAAAAATGAGCCTAGCTTACCTTCGTAAATGAGCTTAGAAAGACAAAGTACGAAGGGAGCTGAATTTTAATGAAAAAGTTTTATATAGCTATTACAACAGCTTTAATAACTTTCGGTACTGCTATTTCTGTATTAGCAGAATCAAGTTCTTGGTAAATTTTAAGTTTTAAATAACTGCTGTCAGATTACTGTTTATTTTAAGGAGGATTATTGTGAATAAGAAGCTTAAAATATATCTTGCAATTATATATTCAATATTTTTAATAACCTTAATTGTATTTGCTTTTAAATTTGGTTTAAAAGTTGATTTGATCAATCTTTTATTTTTTTCAATTATTGGTTTATTAATTAGTAATTTTAGTATGTTTTTTAACTCTATGACAGAAATTTCTACTTCTATGAACTTACCAATTTTAATAACTGTTTTTTTTCTTTTTAATCCTTTTTGGGCGGGGTTAATTTCTGCAATAGGAACAGTTGCGGTTAAATTTAAAAAGAAACAGTTTGTTTGGTATAAATTTGTATTTAACCGAGCTGATTTTTTTCTAGCAGGTGCCTTTGCTGCTTGGATCTTTAAAATAAGCCGTTTTCATTTAGATGGAAATAGTTTTCCTTTTTTATCAGTTTTACTTGCTAGTATAGTTTATTTTTTAATTAATAATCTTCTAGTTTATATAGTAATTAATCTTGCTGATAATGATGTTAATCAACTTTCTTTATTAAATTATTTTAGAGAACTTTCAAAAAATCTAATAGTTTCTTATTTTTTAGGTCTTATTTTACTTGCTTCTTTTATTTATTTTGGAAGAATATTTTTCAGTCTAATTATTATTTTACTTTTTATAATAAAAGATTTCTTTTATTCCCGCTTACAGCAGATGAATTCATATACTCAAATTATTGAAAGTTTCCTAAAGGTAATTGATTCCAAAGATCATTATACTGAAGGACACTGTGAGAGGGTAGCTAATTACACTTATCACCTCTGTAATGAAATGAATTTATCTCGAGCTAAATCAGAAAGAATTATCAGCATTGCTAAAATTCATGATATAGGTAAAATATATGTAGATGATGATATTTTAAGAAGTTCTAAAAAATTAACAAATCAGGAATATTCAGAGATTCAAGAACATACCAGATATGGATATGAGCTGCTGAAAGATATTGATATTTTAAATAATGATTTAGACATAATGCTCTACCACCACGAAAGGTGGGATGGTATGGGTTATCCAGAAGGTATAGAAGGTGAAGATATACCGGTAGGAGCCAGAGTTTTAGCCATTTGCGACTCATTGGATGTTATGATTACCGGCAGAAGTTATAAACCTCCAATGACCAAAGAGGAAATAATTGAAGAATTTAAAGAATGCTCAGGTAAGCAGTTTGATCCGGAGCTAACAGAAAAAATAATTAAACTGATTAAAAAAGGTTTTTTCGATGATGGTTTTAAAAGTAGAGAAAAAATAAGAGAAATAGAATTATCATATAATTAAAATCAGTATAGTTTAGAAAGGGAGAGATTAATGAATAAAGAAATAAAAAATATTATTCAAGAACTAGATGGCGTTTTTTCCTGTAATTTAATTGGCACAGATCGGATAGAAGAAATACATATTATTGCTGATAAAAATAGAGATCCTAAAAGAATTGTTAGGGATGTAGAAACGGTTTGTTTGGTTCATAATGATCATAAAATAGATCATAAAAAAATTAGTATTGCTCAGGTAAAAAATTCGTTTAAAGATAGTATAAATGAGGTTTCTGAAAATAGAATTGAATTAATTTCTGTTTATACTGAAAATAATAGATCCTGCTGCAAAGTAGAAATGAAAATAGATGAACAGCTAATTGGAGAAAGTTTTGAGTCACAAATAGGGGAGAGTATTGAAAAATTAATTGGAAGATCAGTGATCAGTATTCTAAATAAATATCTCGATTTTGATGCAAGACTTGTAATTGATGATATTTTCACAATTAAAGGTAAGGAAGAACTTGTAATCGCTCAAATATCGATGTATAATTTAGATAATAATTTAATGCAGGAAAAACTGGTTGGGGCTGTCTATGTAAATAACAATATTGCTTTAGCAATAGCCAAGGCTTGTTTGAAGGCTATTAATAGAAGGATTGGTTATTTCATTTAAACTAGAGAGGTGATTATCTTGCTAAAAAAAATAATTTATCTACTTATTTTTGCTGTGATATCTTTTTCGATCTATGCAGTTTTTGTCAACGTTTATTCTGATTATCAATATGAGCAAGATGTCAATTCTCTGCGGAGTGAATATTCTTTAAATGATAATTTTTCAATTACCAATCCGAACAGTATTTCTATACCTGCACCTTTAAGAAGATATGTCCAGTACAGTATTCCTGCAAATAGGGATTTGTCAACCTATGTTCGAGTTAGATATTCTGGAAAATATCGTCAGGATAAGTATGGAGAAATGCATGATTTTACCGTTAAAACAGTTTATAACTTAAAAACAGGAGAGTTAGTGAGTGACTGGAAAATTCAAGAAAATAGATTAATTTTTAATAAACTAAGAGAGGTATTGGTAGATGATAAAGCTATTTACCAATATAAAAAATTAGGAGTTAAAGCTGAAAAAGTAGTTGAAAGAGAAGACGCTAGATTATTTTTACAGAGCAGAATGATGATTGACGCGGTTTATTTCCCTTATTATTATTTAGGGAGCAGTAATCTGCGGCTAAATCCAGCTGGTGGTAATAAGACTTTAGTTGAATTTATGAGCAGTTCGGGAAAGGTTGATTTTACTTTTGAATTTAAGGAAGATGATTCTTTAGAGTCCATCAGCAGCTCTCAATTTGTATTTGGCGGAGATAGAGTTGCTTTGAGTGCAAGTTATGATAACTATATTAATTTTAATGGCTTTATGGTTCCAAACTCTATTGTTGTTAAACTAGAAAACAACTTTGATGAATATACTTTATATGAAGCCCAGCTTGATAATATAAATTATCAATAAAAAGCTTAATAATTAACTTTCAATGTCCTCAGGTCAATTTCAGCAGAGGACATTTTTTTATGTGAGCTATGTCACGGAAAAAAGAAAAAATAAGGCATACAATAAACTTGACAAAAGCAATCAGAATTAATATAATAAATAAGGAAAGAAAAATATTTTAATATTAAATTTGATGATAGCAAAAATTAAATTTATTAAACTTATAAATTCCATAAGGAGGAGTTTTAAATGTTAAGAAAGATTAAAGATGATATCTATAGTGTTGGGGTTATTGACTGGCACCGCAAATTATTTGATGAGCTAATTCCTCTACCTGATGGTACAAGTTATAACTCTTATTTTATTCAAGGTCAGGAAAAAAATGCGATAATTGATACTGTTGAGCCGGATTTTGACCAGGAATTTTTAGATAATTTAGAGCAGGCCGGGGTAGAAAAAGTAGATTATATTATCTCTAACCATGCAGAACAGGATCATTCAGGAACAATTCCTGTCTTATTAGAGAAATATCCAGAGGCTGAAGTTTTATGTTCTGCAAAAGCAAAATCAATGCTTTTAGACTTATTAGAGCTTAAAGAAGACCAAATTAGAGTAGTTGAAGATGGTGAGACTTTAGATTTAGGTGGCAAAACTCTTGAGTTTATAGATACACCTTGGGTCCATTGGCCAGAAACCATGTCAACTTATCTGCAGGAAGAAAATATTTTATTCCCCTGTGATTTCTTTGGTTCACACTTAGCTACAAGCGATTTATATGTAGAAGATGAAGCGGAAGTATTTAAAGCAGCTAAGAGATATTATGCAGAAATTATGATGCCCTTTAGAAAGATTATTAAAAAGAACTTAGCTAAATTAGAAGATTATGAGATAGATATGATTGCTCCAAGTCATGGTCCAATTTATGATAATCCAGAAATGATTTTAGATGCTTATCATGATTGGGTAAGTGATGAGGTTAAACCACAAGTTATAGTTCCTTATGTTTCAATGCACGGCAGTACTGATGACTTGGTAAATTACTTTATTGATTCGTTAATTGATGAAGGTATAAAAGTAAAACCATTTAACTTAACAGATGTAGATCTTGGTGATCTAGCAATTTCTTTAGTTGATGCTTCAACTGTAGTTTTTGGTTCACCAACCGTTTTAACAGGTCCACATCCAGCAGCAGTATATGCAGCCTATTTAGCAAATGTCTTAAAGCCTAAAACAAGATATGCTTCAATTATTGGTTCATATGGTTGGGCAGGTCGAATGACAGACAAACTGCTTGATTTGATGCCAAATCTTAAAGTAGAGCTTTATGACCCAGTTGTTGCTAAAGGTCATGGTGCTGATGAAGATTATCAAGAAATTGATAGACTTGTAGCTGAAATCAAAACAGATTTAGAAAATCTCTAAAGATAAAATACAATAGAATGATCTCCTTTATGAACTCCTGTGTAAAAGCAGGAGTTTTTCATTTATGTGCACCTTCCGGGTACGTGAACATAAATAAACATTTTCGTTAAAAAATAAAGGTTTTTAGGCTGTGAAAAAGAATTAATTATTAAGAAGAGATTTATTTAGATGGAGGTTTAATTAATGATATATTTTAATAATGCTGCTACCAGCTGGCCCAAACCAGAAATAGTTTATCAGGCAGTAGATGATTTTTTCCGAAGTTCGGGGATTAATCCTGGTCGAAGTGGTACTGGTATGGAACATGATGCTGCTCAGATGATTTTTGAAACCAGAGAAAAAATTGCTGACTTTTTTTCTATCAAAAATTCTGCTCAGCTGGTATTTAATTCAGGAGCTACAGAATCTTTAAATACGGTAATCAAAGGTGTTTTGGAAAAAGGAGATCATGTAATAACTTCTAAACTGGAACACAATTCTGTTCTTAGGCCGCTTGAACGCTTAAAAACTGAGAAAGAGATAACAGTTGATTATATTGAATTTAATCCAAAAACAGCAGAAATTGAATATCAGAGTTTAAAGAATGCTGTTAAAAATAATACAAAATTAATCATAATTTCTCATGCTTCAAATGTTTTAGGAACAGTCAATAATCTGCAGCGGATTGGAGAAATTGCTGCAGCAGAAGATATATTATTTTTGGTTGATGCAGCTCAAACAGCAGGCATTATTCCAATAGATGTAGATAAAATGAAAATAGATTTTTTGGCAGTTCCCGGTCATAAATCTCTTTTTGGACCACCAGGTGTTGGAGCGCTGTATGTTAGAGATCATCAGCTGCTCAGGCCTCTAAAAGAAGGGGGAACCGGCACAAATTCTTTAAGTGTTCAGCAGCCAGAAATAATGCCTGATTATCTAGAAGCTGGTACACTTAATACTCTGGGAATTATTGGGCTGGGAGCTGGGATAGATTTTATTCACAATAAGGGCTTAAAAACAATTCACCAGCAGGAAATGAAATTGCTAAAAAGAATAATCGATGGGTTGAAGATCCTGCCTACTGTAAAAATTTACGGAAAAAAAGATGTTGAAAATAGAACTGCTGTAACAGCCTTTAATCTGCCGGCTTTAAGTTCTAATCAGCTTGCTTTTAAATTACAGCATGAGCATAATATTCAGCTTCGGGGTGGGCTGCACTGTGCTCCATTATTACATAAATTTTTAGAAACAGATAAGCAGGGAATGCTGCGTCTCAGCCCTGGTTATTTTAACACTGAAGCTGAAGTAGATGAATTCTTAAATATAATAGAGACAATTATTTGATTGGAGGAAATATTGATGAAAGAAATTGATGCTAGAGGTTTAGCCTGCCCAAAACCGGTAGTGCTGACTAAAAAAGCGATGACAGAAAATGATGAGATTTTAACAATTGTTGATAATAAAACTGCTTCTGAAAATGTTGCAAAACTAGCTAGAAAGCTAAAAGCAGAGGTTAGTGTAGTAGAGGAAGCAGCAGATTATTTTAAAATTTTAATAAAGAACAATGGGCAAAATAAATTAGAAAATAGCACAAATAAATCAGCCACTGCTAAAAGCACTGAAAAAGCTAAGGTTTATTTAATTGCTTCTGATAAATTAGGTGAGGGTGAACCGGAATTAGGAGAGATTTTAATCAAAGGATTTCTTTCTACACTGCTTGATATTAAGCCTCTGCCCCAAAAAATAATTTTTTTGAATTCCGGAGTTAAGCTGGCTGTTTTAGAAGCAGACCTAAAAAAAGTATTGGAAGATTTAGAAACTGCTGGGGTTGAAATTTTAATCTGTGGAACTTGCCTTGATTATTATGGATTAAGTGATCAGGTTGAGATAGGAGAAGTTAGCAATATGTATGAGATTGTTGACAGTATAAATAGTGGTGACTATATAAGGGTATAATTTATTATTAATTAACAAAGAAAGTTGGTGAAAAATAATATGTCTCAAATTAAATTAACTGATTACAGTAAAACTTCTGGCTGAGCAGCTAAGATGGGCCCTAAGGCTCTGGCGCAGGTTCTGCGTCGCGTTGATTTTCCTGCTGATCCAGAAAAATTGTTAATTGGTCTTGATAAGGCGGATGATGCCGCCGTCTATAGTTTAACAGAAGAAATTGCTCTAATTCAGACCCTTGATTTTTTTACTCCGGTAGTAGATGACCCTTATCTATTTGGACAAATTGCTGCTGCTAATGCTTTAAGTGATGTCTATGCGATGGGTGGACAGCCCATTTTAGCGATGAATATAGTTGGCTTTCCTTCTTGTTTGGAAGCAGAAATTCTGGCTCAGATTCTGCAGGGTGGTGCTGATAAGGTAGCGGAAGCAGGTGCCAGCTTATGTGGAGGACATACAGTAGTAGATGAAGAACCGAAATATGGTTTGTCTGTAACAGGGACCGTTCATCCAGATAAATTACTCAGCAACTCTGGGATCAAAGAAGGTGACCTTATACTTTTAACTAAGCCCCTGGGAACAGGAGTTATGGTTTCAGCAATTAAGGGAGGATTTACCGAAAGTGATGAAAACAATCCAGCTGTAAAATCGATGCTGACTTTAAATAATATCGCTTTAAAATATTTTGATCAGTATCAAATAAATGCCTGTACAGATGTAACTGGTTTTGGTTTAATTGGCCATTTGCTCGAGATGTCTGAAAACAGCAGTCTGCAGCTTAAAATTGATGCTTCTGAGATTCCTATTTTTGCAGGAGTTAGAGATTTTGCAGAATCAGGACTTTTACCTGCAGGTGCTTATAAAAATAGGGATAATTATCAGGAATTTGTGAGTGAAACCGGAAAAAGAGATCAGACACTTTATGATTTAATGTATGATCCTCAGACTTCAGGAGGACTTTTGATTTCAGTTGCCGAAGCAGATGCTGCAGAATTATTAATTGATCTTTACGCTGAAGGTTTGGATGTTACTGTTATTGCTAAGGCAGTTAAAGGTGAAAAGGGAGTTAAAATCGAATGGAAATAAACAATGAAGAAAAAGAAAAATTAATTTTGTTTCAGTCAACTCATCATTCAATTAAAGCAAAAAATATATTTTCCAAGCATAAAATTGAATTCAGAATGCAGGCTGTTCCCCCAGTGATTTCAAGTGATTGTGGTTCAGCAATTGCAGCGGAAATTGAACTTGATGCTTTAAAATCATTATTTGATAAAAACAATATTTTGGTTGAAGCTGTTTATAGTTTGAGCAGCCAAAGTGGAAAAAGAGAGTATAAAAAAATTTATAGTTCAGATTGGGAGGTAAAATAAATGTATGATGTCAGTATTATAGGGGCTGGAGTAGTCGGTTCAGCAATTGCTAGAGAGTTGGCTAAATATAATTTAGATATTGCTCTAATTGAAAAAGAATCTGACGTTTCAACTGGAGCTTCCAAAGCAAATACAGGAATTGTTCACGGAGGCTATGTTGCTAAGGCCGGAACTTTAAAAGGTGAACTCTGTATTAAAGGAAATGCAATGTACAAAAAGTTAGATGAAGAACTCAATTTTGGTTATCAGAAGACCGGAGGTTTAGTTCTTGCTTTCGATGATGAAGATGAAAAAACCTTAAGAAAAACATATGAAAATGCTATAAAAGTAGGCCAATCTGAAGCTGAGATTGAAATTATAGATAAAGATAAAATCAAAGAAATTGAACCACATGTCAGTGATCAAGCCCAGGCTGCTTTTTACTGCAGTACCATTGGTGTAACTTCACCATTTGAATTTACTATTGCTCTGGCAGAAAATGCTGTTGATAATGGAGTAGATTTAAAGTTAGAGTCAGAAGTTATAAATATTGAAAAGCACAGTGATTATTTTGAAATAGAAACAGTAAAAGAAAAAGTTAAAAGCCGCTATGTAGTAAATGCAGCTGGAATTTATGCTGATAAAGTAGCTTCTATGCTTGATGCTGATGATTTTGAAATCTACCCAATGCGGGGAGAATATGTGGTATTTAGTAAAAGTCAGGGTCATTTAGTTAATACCGTAATCTTTCAGGCGCCAAATCCTAAAACTAAGGGTGTTGTCACAACTACAACTACCCACGGTAATTTTATGATTGGCCCGAATGCAGAAGAAATAGATAAGAAAAATGATGTCAGCACAACCTTTAAAGAAATCAAATATATTATCGACCAATCTCGAAAATCAATTCCAAATTTTGATACAAATCGAATGCTTAGAACTTTTGCAGGTTTGAGACCTAAAAGTACCAGAGGAGATTTTATTATTGAAGAAAGCAGTGTTAAAGGCTTTATCCAGGCTGCAGGTATCGACTCTCCTGGAATTACATCATCACCTGCTATCGCCAAAAAAGTAGTAAAGATATTGAATAAATCTGGACTTGAGCTCAATGAAAACAAAGATTTTAATCCTTTTCGTCCAGGAATAACTGTAGAAAAAAGTGAAAATTTTGCTGGTGAGATAGACCATCAAGATCCAGAAAAAAATATTATCTGCCGCTGTGAAACTGTGACTGAAGCTGAAATTTTGGATGCATTAAGCCGTTCAATTCCAATTAAAACAACTGATGCAGTTAAAAGAAGAACAAGAGCTAAAACCGGGGAATGTCAGGCTAATTTCTGCGGCAGACGCATTAAAAATCTTTTAAGTCGTGAGTTAGATATAGCTGTGGAGCAGATAAAAGATAGAGATGAGGATTATGTGCCCGAAAGGCTGGACGTTTTTGAACTTAAAAAGAAGTTAAATTCAAAATAAAATATGGCCAACATTTAAAATAACTTCTGTTTAAAAGCAGGAGTTATTTTTTTACAAAAATATATTAATTACTGTGATATCTATCACGGTTAAATGTCAGAATTTTTAATATAATTAACTTACTCAGGATTAAAGGAGGTTAATTTCATGTATGATGTAAGTATTATTGGGGCCGGAGTAGTTGGTTCAGCAATTGCTAGAGAACTTTCAAAGTATGATCTTAAGGTGGCTTTAGTTGAAAAGGAATCAGATGTTTCCACAGGTGCATCAAAGGCAAACACAGGTGTTGTCCATGGTGGTTATGTTGGCAAGGCAGGGACCTTAAAAGGAGAACTATGCATAAAAGGAAATGAGCTTTATCAGGATTTGAATGACAAATTACATTTTGGTTATAAAAAAACTGGTGGAGTTGTACTCGCCTTTGATGATGAAGATGAAAAAACATTAGAAAAATTATATGAAAATGCTTTAAAAGTTGGTCAGTCAGAAGATGATATTGAAATAATCTATGGTGATCAAATTAAAGAAATTGAACCACATGTTAGTGACGAAGCACAGGCAGCTTTTTATTGTAAAAGTATTGGTGTAACTTCACCATTTGAGATGACAATAGCTTTAGCGGAAAATGCAGTTGATAATGGAGTAGAGTTAAAGTTAGAATCTGAAGTATTAAATATCGAAAAAAAGAAAGAATATTTCGAAATTGAAACAGAAAAAGAAAAAATTGAGACTAGATATATTGTTAATGCTGCTGGTATTTATGCAGATAAAATCGCTGCCATGGTTGATGCAGCAGATTTTGAGATTTATCCAATGCGGGGCGAATATGTTGTCTTTAGTAAAGAACAGGGTCATTTAGTTAATACAGTAATTTTTCAGGCACCAAATCCGAAAACAAAAGGGGTTGTCGCTACTACAACAACTCATGGGAATTTTATGATTGGTCCAAATGCAGAAGAAATAGATAAAAAAGAGGATGTAGGAACAACTTTAAAAGAATTCCACTATATTATAGAGCAGTCTAGAAAATCAATTCCCGATTTTGATACAGATAAGATGCTCAGAACCTTTGCTGGGTTAAGACCTAAGAGTACCAGAGGAGATTTTATTATTGAAGAAAGCAGTGTTAAAGGCTTTATTCAAGCAGCAGGTATCGACTCTCCAGGACTAACATCATCACCAGCAATTGCGAAAAAAATCCTAAATATTTTAGAAAAAAGCGGATTAGAATTAAAAGCTAAATCAGATTTCAACCCCAACCGCCCAGCAATTGCCAGAGAAAAAGGAGAGGGTTTTAGTGGTGAAATAGATCATGAAAATCCAGATAAAAATATTATCTGTCGCTGTGAAAATGTAACTGAAGCTGAAATTTTAGATGCATTAAGCCGTTCAATTCCAATTAAGACAACAGATGCAGTTAAAAGACGCACCAGGGCTAAAACAGGTGAATGCCAGGCTAATTTCTGTGAAAGCAGAATTAAAGAAATCTTAAGTCGAGAACTAAATATTCCTACTGATCAGGTAAAAAATCGTGATGAAGATAATGTTCCGAAAAGATTGGATGTCAATGAAATTAGACAGATGCCTATGTTCTGTTTTCAGTGTCAGGAAGCAGGAGGTGGAACAGGCTGTGTTGCAAAAGGAGTCTGTGGAAAAGAAGAAAGCACTGCTAATCTTCAGGATCTATTAATTTATTTACTTAAAGGTATAGCAATTTATTTAAAACAGGCCAAAGAAAGAGGAGTAGATACAGAAGAAGCAGATTATTTTATAGTTGATTCATTATTCTCAACTATCAGCAATGCAAACTTTGATAATCAATCATTTATGAATAAAATTGGAAAAGCATTAGCAATTAGAAAAGATATTCGTAAAAAAGCAGAAAGAGCTGGGGCTGTATTCAGCAGTGATATTGATGATGCTGCAATTTGGAAACCGGCTGATGATGAAGAGTTAAAACAAAAAGCTAAAAAGGTTGGGGTATTGGCAACAAAAAATAAAGATATCCGTTCTTTAAGAGAAATGATTACTTATGGATTAAAAGGAATGGCAGCCTATACCGAACATGCTTATAATCTTGGTTATCAAGATCCCGATATTTTTAAGTTTATTGCATATACACTGGTGAAATTAACTGATGATTCACTTAGTATAGATGAACTATTTGAACTTACAATGACAACCGGTGACTATGGATTAAAAGCTATGGCCTTACTTGATCAGGCAAATACAGAAAGTTATGGAAATCCTGAGATAACCGAAGTAGAAATTGGAGTTTCTGATAACCCAGGAATTTTAATCAGCGGTCATGATTTAAAAGATATGGAAATGCTGTTAGAGCAGACAAAAGATAGTGGTGTAGATATCTATACTCATAGTGAGATGCTGCCAGCAAATTATTATCCAGCTTTCAAAAAATATGATCACTTTATCGGTAATTATGGTAGTTCCTGGTGGAGACAGCGGGAAGAATTTGAAACATTCCATGGGCCCATCTTATTTACAACTAACTGTATAGTACCACCCTGGCCTGCTGCCAGCTATCAGAATAAAATATTTACAACTAATTCTACTGGTTATCCCGGGTCAATGCATATTGAAGCTGATGAAAATGGATATAAGGATTTCAGTCCTGTTATTGAAGCAGCTAAAAATTCTCAGGTTCCTGAAGAAATAGAAACAGGTAAGATTATTGGTGGTTTTGCTCATAATCAGGTAGTTGAGTTAGCCGACAAGATTGTAGATGCTGTGGAAAAAGGAAAAATCAAAAAATTCTTTGTGATGGCAGGCTGTGATGGACGTTTTAAAGAAAGAAGATATTATACTGAATTTGCAGAAAAACTGCCGAAAGATACTGTGATTTTGACAGCCGGCTGTGCAAAATACCGCTACAATAAACTTGACTTAGGAGATATCGATGGTATTCCACGTGTCTTAGATGCCGGTCAGTGTAATGACTCCTATTCATTGATTATGATAGCTCAAAAACTGGCAGAGATATTTGAAGTAGAGGATGTAAATGACCTACCAATAGCTTATAATATTGCCTGGTATGAGCAGAAAGCAGTGATTATATTTCTAGCCCTGCTCAGTCTGGGAATTAAAAACATTAAATTAGGGCCAACATTACCCGCCTTTTTGTCAGAAAATGTAGCAGAAACGATTATAAATAAATTTGACTTAACTACTATTGGTGAAGTTGAAGCAGATATCGCAGAATTTTTAAGCTGATAAATATTCCTCCTCCAGTTTTGGCTGGGGGAGGTTAAATTAAACTTGACAATAATACTTTATATTGCTATAATATGAATGAGTATTCATTCAAGGAGTTGATTTATAGTGGCCCAAAATAATCGAAATAAAATAAAAAAGGCAGCAGTTGAAGTTATATCAAAAAAAGGTTTTTTTAATACTAGAATGCAGGATATAGCTGATGAAGCAGGTCTTGCCGTTGGCACAATCTATAATTATTTTTCCAGCAAAGATGAAGTATTATCATATATATTTAAAAATGAAATGCAGAGAAGAATGGAATATATGTCAGAACTAAAAAAAGAAAATTTAACAATTAAAGATTTTTTAAATAAATTTTTAACAAGACATTTTTCTCTTTTAGCAAAAAATCCACATTTAGGTCGAGTTCTTGTCCGCGAAAAAGATTTTTCTAGAGGAGAAGAAAGTGGAAAAATAAAAGAACACATGAATTCTATGATCGAGATGTTAGAGATGATTTTTGATATTGGTGTTAAAAGAAAAGAAATTAAAGCTATAAATACTCATTTAATGGCAGTTTATTTTTTTGGTTCGATGCAGGGAATTATTGAATATGCTTTAACTGAACCAGAAATGGAGCTTTTAGAGTCTGCACCAAATTTTATTTTAGCCAGAATTAATGATATTTTTATTTAATTTAAATTTGTGTGAGCTGTATCACGGCATTAAGAAAAGTAAAGTACTATACTATAACTAGTGAATGAGTCATCATTCATATTAGCTATTTATAATATAGAAATAAAATATTTATCAAAATGAAAGGAATGATTTTTGTGGAAATTATTAAATTAAGTGAGTTAGAAGGAAACAAAAACAAAAGAGGTGTTATTGCTAAAGCAGTACTAAAACATGACAATGCTCAGGTTATGAACCTTATTTTATCTGAAGGTGATGTTGTTCCAGCTCATCAGGTGCCTGTAGATGTATTTTTCTACATTAAAGAAGGTAAAGGAACATTAAGAATTGGTGACGAAGCAAGTGTAGTCGAAGCCGGAACAATTGTAACCTGTCCTCCAAATACTGAAATGGAATTAAAAGCTGATCAAGGCGAAAAATTTGAAGTATTAAATGTTAAAACACCATCTCTATAATAAGAATTTTTGATTAGAATCAAGCAAGTAGATAAAGCCGGCTGTGAGAGCAGCTGGTCTCTTATTCGAATTATATGAATGAGTATTCATTCATAACAGGAGGAGATTAAAATGCTCAAAAAGATTTTATCCATATTTTTTATACTAACAGCAGCTCTATTAATTACGGTAACTGTTTCAGCTGCTGAGTCAGCTTTGAATTTACAGGTATACTTAGCACAGTCTCTAACTAAAAATGAAGAAGTTAAAAAAGCTGAAATGAATTTCGAGGCTAAAGAAATTGCTTTAGCAAAAGAAAAAGCAGAACAGAAAGTACGTCCTTCACCACTTCTTTTAGAAAAAGCTAAAACCGAGCTTGAAATAGCAGCAAGAAACTTAGAAATTACTAAAGATCAGGTAACTACAAATTTAATTAACGATTTTTTTAACTATTATAAAGCAAAAAACTCTATAGTTATTCATCAGAGGTATCAAAAGATTTTAGAAGAGGAACTAGAAAATATCAAAGAAAAATATGAACAGGGTATTTTAATTAAAAGTGATTTAATGCAGGCAGAAGTTGAATTAAAAACTGCAGCCAGCAACCTAAAAGCAGCTGTTAATAATAAAAAGAGGGCTGAATTTAAAGTGAAACAGAACTTAAAGATGGAACTTGAAGATCAGCTGCAGCTAAATTTCAAAGAAGATATATTAAAAAATTGGCAGTTAGAAGAAAACTTAAAAGAACTTTTTCAAACTGCTTTAAAGAAGAGAATTGAAGTTAAAGAGGCAGAGGCAAATAAAGAACTTCAGAAAATAAACTATCGTCTTGCTGCCAAAGATTACAGCTCCGATTTAGATGAAAAAGAAGCTAAAAATGAACTTAAAAATGCTGAAAACCAGCTGGAGTTAATTAAAGATAAAATAAAACTTGATGTTAATGATAAATATCTTGATCATCAGGACAGTATTGCAGAAATTGAGCGTTATCAGAAATTAATAGAAAGCTTTGAAGAAGCTTTAAGAGTTAAAAAGTTATACTTTGAAGAAGACTACATCACTGGAACAGAGCTTTTGGAAACTCAGGTTGATCTTTATCAGAGTGAAATAAATTATGCACATGCCCAGATAGATTATTATCTCAGCCTGGCTGAATTATACTTGAGCACAGGTGATTTTAAGGAGGCGTTAAATTATGAAAACAAATAAGATTATCATTAGTTTATTATTAGCAGCTAGCCTCCTTTTATCTTTAACTGTTTCGGCAGCAGAAATTGATTTAAATACAGTTTTAGAATCTGCTCTAAAAAATAATAATACTCTCCAGGCGGCTAGAGAAAAATTAAAAGCAGCTGAAATGCAGAAAGAATCTGCTGAGACAATAATGAATTCAAAATTGAAGGGAGAGCTTGCCTGGCAGGATGAGGAGTTAACAGATGACGGAGATGTTTTCACAACAATTGAGTACAGTAAATTTCTAGCTGAATCTTCTGGTACAGAAGCTCAATTAGATAAGGCAGAACTTAAATATTATATTGCAGAATTAGAATTTAATAAAAAAAGAGAAGAAGTTTTAGAGAATGTGATTAAACAGTATTATAATCTTTTGAAAATAGAATCGCTAGTAAATAACCAGAAGCAGGCAGTAAAAGAAGCAGAGGCTTTATATCAGGATGCTGAAAAAAGATTTGCTGATAATTTAATAACAAAGGCAAAACTTTTAAGAATGGAAATAAATTTAGCTAAAAACAGAGAAAAATTACAGAGTATAGAAAATGATAAAATAAAAGCCAGAGATCAATTTGCCTTACTAACAGGTATCGATATAGCTCAGCAGACATTAAAAGATAATAATTTAATTAATGATCAATCTAATCTTCAGTTTAAAAAGGATGAACTTTTAAAACTGGCCTATCAAAATAGAACTGACTATCAGATTCAGCAGCTGAATTCAGATCTAATAAAGAAAGACGTTCAGTATCTTAAAGCTGAAGATAATCCTGTTTTTTCACTGGGGGGAGAATATATTTTTGAGGACGGAAAAATCACGACTTCTCTTAACAGTAAATACCAATTTAATTTAAGCGGCAGTGCTGATACAAGAGAACAGAACGAGAAATATATTTCTTTAAAAGAGCTGCAGCTGCTGGATGAAAGTGAATGGAAAGTAACAGCTGCTTTAAGCTATGAATTTTCCGACGGTGGCCAAACTAAAGCAGAAATTAAGGCTGCAGAAGCGGGAATCAAAGAAAATGAAATTAACTTAGATAATCTTGAGTCTGAAATAAAAATAGAACTCTCAAGTTTATTAAGAGAACTAGAATTAACTAAAAATAGTCTTGAAACAGCTGCTAAAAATTTTAAAAGAGCTGAGTTAGAATATCAGAGCACAAAAAGTAGATATCAAAAAGGTGCGGTAATTGAAAGTGAGTTGATTTCAGCTCAGAAACTATTAAGTGATGCTGAAAGAGATTTAACTACCGCAAAATATGAAGTTCAGCTGCAGAAAACAGAAGTTCTGGCTGCAGTAGAAAATATATATATAAGTTTTAAAGCCGGAATACTGGGAGGAGAGAGTAATGAACAAAAAAATTAAAATGGGATTAACTATTTTGCTGATTATAGTAATTGGTGCAGGAGCTTTAATTTTTATCAGACAGCTTAAAAATAGAGAGCCTCAGGTAGCTGAAGAGCAGGATTTGGGAACAGCAGTAGAAACAGCTAGAGTTCAGAAAGATGATTTCGAAATAATATATAACTATAGTGGTACTGCAGAATATGCAGGTAAAAGAAAAATTTCTGCCCAAATCGGGGGCGAGATAACAAATATTTATGTTAAAGAAGGTCAGAAAGTAGAAAAAGGAGATCTTCTGGTTAAAATTGATGATCAGGAGCTAAAAAATAATTTTGCTTCGGCAGAGACTGCTGTTAGAGAAGCAGAAATTGCTTTAAAAAAAGCTAAATTAGCTAAAGAAATATCAAGAAACAATTTAGCCGAGAGTAAAGCAGCTTTAAAAGAAGCAGAGAGCAATTATTCTCAGTGGCAGAATGATTATGAGCGGGATAAAAAACTTTATCAAAAAAATGCCATTGCAGAAGCTAAATTTGAGCAAACTAAAACTCAGTTTCAAAAAGCTGCAGCTCAGCTTGAAAGGGTAAAGGCTGCTCTAGCCAGCGCGGAAAAGTCAGTAGAAATCGCTGATTTGGATGTTGAAACTACAGCAGAAAAGCTTAAAAAAGTAAAAAACGAGCTCGAAAATGCTCAATTAAAACTTAATGATACAGAAATCAGATCTCCAATTAGTGCTGAAATTGTCAATGAATTTGCAGAAGTAGGAGAAGTTAAAGCAGCAGGTCAAGCTCTTTTTGAAATAGCAGAAAGTGACATGGTTGAAATAAAAGTACAGGTTGGAATGAATGATCTCAGAAAATTAGAAATTGGCACCAAAGCTATAATTTCTTCTCCTGTGCTTGAACAAAAAGAATTAGAGGCAGTGATTTCAAAGATTGCTTCGACAGCAGACTCTAAAAGCAGAACCACTGAAGTAACTTTAGAACTAAAAGATAAAATTAATCTGAAAGATGGGGCCTTTGTTTCTGTTTCTCTAATAGCTGAAGAGATAAATAATGCCTTGGTTGTTCCAGAAAAAGCAATTTTTAACTATCAAGCAGCTCCCCATGTTTATTTAATAAAAGACGGTAGAGCAGTGAGACAAAAAATTGAAACAGGAGCTACTAATGGTTATCAGACTGTTGTCACCTCTTCTTTATCTGAAGGGGATCAGATAGCAGTGACTAATCTCAATGATCTGCAGGATAAGACTAAGGTCTATTTATCTGATCAGGAAAATGGAGATGATTAATTATGACACTAGTAGATTTTGCAGTTGAAAAAAAATATACAACAATCGCTGCAGTTTTTGCAGTTGTCCTCCTGGGTTTAGCAGCACTTTTAACTTTAAATATTCAGCTAAATCCTGATACGGAGCCGGTTGTAGTTAGTATTCAGACTCAATATAGCGGAGTAAGTGCTTCTGATATTGCTGAACAGATAAATGAGCCCTTAGAAGAAGAACTGGGAAGTATAGAAGGGGTCGAAAGTATCAGTTCAGATGCAATGGAGGGAGTATCTTTAGTTAGCGTCGAGTTTGACTATGATAAAGATATTAATACTGCAGCAGTAGATGTCCAGAATGTAGTTAGTAAAATCAGAAATGAACTGCCGCAGGATATAGAAGAACCTCAGGTCCAGAAATTTTCGAAATCTGACCGCCCTATCTTGACCCTGGCAGTAACCGGACCCCGTAGTGATACAGAACTGAGAACTTTAGCAGATAATCAGCTAAAAAATAGACTGCAGCTGGTTAGTGGAGTAGCCAGTGTAGATGTCTATGGTGGTAAGGAAAGAGAAATTCAGATAAATGTTGACCGCGATGCTCTGGCAGCCTATAATATACCTATTTCGCTGTTAACTAAAAGGTTAGATGAGGAGAATATTAACTTTCCCGGTGGTAGATTAACAACAAATGAACAGGAATATTTGTTGAGGACAGTAGGAGAATATGAAAATTTAGAAGAAATTAAAAACCTGATTATAAGTTCAACTCCTCAGGGTAAAATTTATTTAAAGGATTTAGCAGATGTTAAAGACAGTTTCGCTGAAATAAGAAGTAAATTTAGAGTTGAAGGTCAAGAAACTGTAGCCTTAAACATTTTAAAACAGCAGGACGCAAATACTGTTCAGGTAGTTGATAATGCCAACGAAACTATATCTGAGCTGGAAAATGAATATAAAGATTTGAATTTCAAGATCACAGAAGATCAGTCAGAATTTGTTAAGCTGGCTATTAATAATATGGCGAGTACACTTTTTATTGGAATTATCTTAACAATTATAGTAATCTTTTTATTCCTAGAAAACTGGCGTAGTACACTGGCGGTTTCAATTTCTATTCCAACAACATTTGTCTTAACTCTGGCTTTAATGAAGGGCTTTGACTTAAGCTTAAATACTGTTACAATGACGGGGCTGATTCTTTCAATTGGAATGTTAGTTGATAATTCAATAGTTGTAATTGAAAATGTAACCCGTCATTTTGAAGAGCTTGGCAAACCAGCTTTTAAGGCAGCAGTTGAGGGAACAAATGAGATGATACTTGCTGTAATAGCCGGAACAACAACTTCCATGATTGTTTTGGTTCCAGTTATGTTTATTGGTGGTTTTGTGCAGCAGATGTTTAGACCACTTTCAATGACTCTATTATTTGCCTGGACTGGTTCGGTTATTAGTTCATTTACAATTGTACCCCTTGTTTTATCTCTTGTTTTAAAGGCGGAAGAGGACAAAAAATCTCTTAAAATATTTACAGTTTTTAAAAAGATAGTAGCTCTATTTACTAAATTATTAAATAGTTCTAGAGAATATTATCTTAAGCTGCTGGAAAAATCTCTAAATAACAGAGCAATTGTTATTACAACTGCTGTGGTGATTTTAATAGTAACCTTAAGTTTGATTCCTTTAATTGGATCTGAAATGACACCGGTTATGGATAGCGGCCAGAGTTATATTTCTATAGAAACAGAGGCCGGATCATCACTTGCTAAAACTGAAGAAGTAGCAAAAAAAGTTGAAAAAATTGTAGCAGATGTACCCGAATTATTAATTTATTCAACTCAACTTGGTTTTGAGCCGGGAGCGAGTACTCAGGCAACAACAGGTGCAAATGGGGTTCAGCAGGCCTTTATGTCTCTAACCTATGAGGATCGAAACAGCCGCAAGCGATCAATCTGGGAAATACAGGATGGACTAAGAAGTGAAATTGCTAAAGTTCCAGGTATTAAAGCCTATGTAGTAGAAGAGGCAGGAGCAACATCTGTGTCCACAACTCAGGCCCCCTTAGTAATCAGGCTAAGCGGAAAAGATCCGGAAATCTTATATGACTTTGCTGAAGGTCTGGCAGAAAAAATTAAAAAGGTACCAGGAGCTGTAAATATTAACCTGCGTTGGGCACTTGACAGTCCTGAGTACCATCTTAAAATAAATCGTGAAAGAGCAGCTGAGTTGGGTTTAAGCACTAAAGAAATATCTCAGCAGATATCAGCTTCAGTCGATGGTTTGGACGCAAAAGAAGAATTTAATCTTGCCGGTCAGGATGATCTGAATATCTTAGTTAAATATAAAGATGAGCAGATGTTTCATAAAAATGACTTAGAAAATTTGATAATTGTTAGTTCTGAAGGAAAAAGTTTGGCTTTAAGAGAGCTGGCCGAGATTAAAGTAAGTGAAGGGCCCAATTTAATCAGCCGAGAAAATATGCAGTATACCCTTGATATCTTAGGTTTTAGTAAGGATAGAGCCTTAAGTAAAGTTAACAACGATATTAAAGCTGTAATTAATCAATATCAGCTACCAACTGGGTATACAGCTCAGGTTACAGGACAGCAGGATGATATGAATGATGCTCTAACTAGACTGGCAGTAGCTTTAGTCTTTGCAGTAGCATTTATTTATCTACTTTTAGTTTCTCAGTTTAAGTCATTAATTCATCCGATTACAATTATGATTTCACTGCCGCTGGAGCTTGTTGGTGTGGTAGCAGCTTTAGTTCTGACCAATACCTATCTTTCGATGCCGGCCATGATGGGACTGATTTTACTTTCCGGTATTGCTGTTAATGATGCTATTCATTTAATTGACTTTGTTATTGAAGCAGAAAAAGAAGGAAAAGAAAGCAAAGCAGCAATTTTAGAAGGTGCCAGATTGAGATTTAGACCTATTTTAATGACAACATTCTCTACTCTTGCTGGTATGACACCACTGGCTTTAGAGTTAGCGGTAGGTACTGAACAATATTCACCATTAGCTAAAGTTGTAATGGGTGGTTTGTTTTCTTCAACTATGTTACTTTTAATTTTTGTCCCGGTTGTTTACAGTTTATTTGAAGATTTGAAGAGAAAAATTTACAACTAAAATCTATAACTAGAAAATCAAAAAATTAAAATATCGTATTGTATTTATCCCCTTTTCAGCAGTAATCAGATTGAGTAATCAAATTCTGACCTGTGATAGGGGATATTTATTTTTAAAAAATAATGAAAATTGTTTGACAATTAGCATAATTTATATTATTATATGATGTATAGTAATCAACTCATCAGACAAGCAGATAAAAGATCAAGTAGGAGTGGTTTTATGAAAGCAATCAAAACAAATAAGCGTTATAAGCTTGTAATCGAGGCAATACAAAATTATATTATTGAAAATAATCTTGAAGCCGGTGATAGATTACCTACAGAAAATGAACTGGCGGAAAAACTTCAGGTTGGAAGATCTTCAGTTAGGGAAGCAGTTAAAAGTTTAGAAGTTTTGGGAGTTATTGAAACAAAGGCTGGAGAAGGGATGTTTGTTAGAACTTTTAATTTTCTACCAATTTTAGAAAATTTACCTTACAGCATGATGTTTGATCGCGATGATCTTTCTGAAGTTTTAGAGATTAGAATAACTTTGGAACTAGCAAATTTAAAAAAAGTGATAGAAAACATAGATGATGAACATTTGAAAAAAATTGAATTAGTGGTAGAAAAAATGAAAATGGCCAGAAAAACCAATGATATTGTTGCTTTTGTAGAGGCAGATGAAAGATTTCATGAACTGCTTTTTGAACCGGTTGATAATGAACTTTTAAAAAAATTACTTGGTATATTTTGGACATTATTAGAAAACGCTAAAGATTTTTCAAAACTAGCTGATCCAAATTTACCGGCAGGTTATAAAAAACATAGAGCCATTTATCAAGCACTTGCCGAAAGAGATCATGATAAATTATATGATCTAATGGAAAGGCATTACGAAGCTTCAAAAAAGCATATAGCCGCTAATCAATTAAAAGTAGGTGTTTAATTAACAAAATCAAATAAATATCAAATTAAAGGGGTGGTGATTTTAGAGGGAATAATTAAATTTAGTTATAAATTATCTCATTAAAATCAAAAAAGAGAGGGAGTTAAATAATGAAAAAATTATTTGTTCTTTTATTACTAACTGTTTTAATGTTTACAATTGTAGGAAGTACAGCAGCAGCTGATCATGAAAATCCTCTACAGGATAAAAGAGTAAGACAGGCTATTGCTTATGCAATAGATATGGAAACTCTTGTTGAAGGTTTACTGGAAGGTAAAGCTGTTACTGCTAACAGTATGACTCCAAATGGAGACTGGAAGGTTGACGGTCTAGAAGATTATGATTATAATCCTGAAAAAGCTAAAGAATTATTAGAAGCTGCTAACTGGGATTCTGATTATGAACTGGATGTAGTATATTATTATGGAGATCAGCTAACAGTAGATTTAATGACAGCTGTTCAAGCTTATTTAGATCAGGTTGGAATCAAGATGAGCTTCAGAAAACTAGAAGGAGATTTATCCGCACAATTATGGGTAACTCCAGAAGATCCTGCAATGGGACCATCTGAAGTAGAATGGGATATGGCTTATGCAGGAATTGCTGCTTTAACTATGCATGAGTATTATAACCGTTTTGCTCCTGGAGCTGCCAGTAACTCTCATACACCTACAGACGAAAAACTAGGTGAATTAATTGAAGCTACTAATGCTACTGCAGATGTTGACAAGCAAAAAGATGCTTTTTATGAGCTGCAGGAATACTTTAATGAAAACCTATTTGCAATTCCTCTTTATTACCAGCAGGTATTCATTTACGAAAGTGACCGCGTAGATCGTAAAGGAATTCCTTATGGAAACGAGCAGTTTGCATATGATTGGAGAATTATTGACTGGGATATTGAAGCAAATGATGAAGGTGAAAGAGTTCTTTACTCTAACTCAGGCCCAGTAGAATTTTTCGAAACTACATTTGTTAACCCCGGTTCTTATATGCCGCAGAAGTTTCTATTTGATCGTTTAATTGTGGCTGATGAAAACTTAACTCCAAAAGAAGGTCAACTTGCTGAAGATTATTCAGTAAGTGAAGATGGAATGACAATTGAATTCACTTTAAGAGATGGAATTAAATGGCATGATGGTGAGCCAATTACTCCTGAAGATGTTAAGTTTACTGTAGAATATTCTGCAAGAGTTCCACAGCTTAATGCAGTTGCTTCTAATACTTATAGTGCTTTAGAAGGTTATCAGGAATATATGGATGGAGAAGCAGATCATATTTCCGGAATCACAACCGATGGAAATAAAATAACATTTGAATTTGCTGAACTTGATCCAAATGCATTACTGACATTCTCACAGTGGCCACCATTACCTAAGCACCTGCTTGAAGACAGTGACCCAGTCCAGGCTCAGAGAGCTGAATACTGGCAGGCACCTGTTGGATCTGGCCCATTTGTAATTGACGAAGTCAGCATGAATGATTATGCAACTTTTGTTCCTTTTGCAGATTACTGGGATGAAGGTACAGGTAATATTGAAAAAATCCAACTTTATCCAAGTGGAGAAAGTGATCCTAATATAGTTGTTAATGCTGAAGATGGCCGAGTAGATTATGCTTACAGTAAAGCAGTTAATGATGCTAAAGCTGTTGAGCAGATGGAAGGTATGAAAGTTGAGCCTGTTGACATTAGATATACTCGTTTATTCTATGTTAACAAATTTCCACATGAAGAAAAATAAGTTGATTAAATAACGAATTAAATAATTATAGAGTCTGTATTTGAATCATTCTAGATGCAGACTCTATATTTTTAATTTTACTTGTCTGATATCTGACTCATACAAAAGTTTTATTAAGGAAGTGATATTTTTGTTATCTTTTATTACAAGAAGATTATTAATTTTAATACCGATGCTTTTAATAATCACCTTTCTAATTTATGGTGGTTTAGAGCTTACTCCTGGTGATGCGGTTTCTTATATGATTAGCCCTGATGTTTTAGCTAATATTTCTGCAGATAGGTTGGCCGAATTAAGAGAATCGCTTGGTTTGAATGATCCATTTATTGTGAGGTATTTCAAATGGTTAGGCGGAGTCTTAAAGGGTGACTTTGGCTACAGTTTGACGAGTGGAGTTCCAATCTCAAGGATAGTTTTTGATAGATTAGGTGCCACTTTAGAACTTTCAGTTGCTGCCCTATTATTTTCAACTATTATGGGGAGTTTACTGGGAACTTTAAGTGCTTTAAAACGAGGCTCGTTCTTTGATAATATTGTAACTGTTTTTGGAATGGTAGGAGTGTCTATTCCGAGATTTTTCTTCGCCCTGGTTTCAATTCTAATATTTTCTTTAACTTTAAATTGGCTGCCAGCAGGTGGAAGGATTTTCCCGGGTTATGATTCATTCTTAGATAGACTGCCGCATTTAATTTTACCGGCAATAGTTTTGGGAAGTACAATGACTGCAGGTGTTATGAGATATGCACGTTCCAGTATGCTTGATGCTCTAAATAAAGATTACATAAAAACAGCTAGAAGCAAAGGTATACCAGAATGGAGAGTAAATTTAATTCACGGCTTTAGAGTAGCTTTAACACCAGTTATTGTCTTAATAGGTTTTAGATTACCAATGTTAATTGGTGGCTCAGTTGTAATTGAACAGGTTTTCCAGTGGCCGGGAATAGGTAAAGAATTTGTCGCAGCAGTTAAAGGACAAAATCTACCTTTAATTATGATGATTGCAATGTTTAGTGTTTTAGCAGTATTAATCGCAAGTTTTTTGGTTGATGTCTTTACTGCTCTTTTAGACCCAAGAATAAAATTGGATTAAGGTGATAACATGGGAAGTAATAGAAAAAGCAAATTAGATAGAAAAATGGATGAGATTAGACGAAAAGAAGAAGCTGGATTATTAGGTGGAAAAGAATACAGTAGAGCCTTAAATAAATTTACAAATAACAGGCTGGCTTTATTAGGCTTAATTTTATTTTCAATAATTTTATTATCGAGTATTTTCGCACCATTTATTTCACCTTATGAACCAGGAACAATTGATGTTTTGAATAGATTTGCGAGCCCCAGCACTTCTCACATTTTAGGAACTGATCAGCTGGGAAGAGACATTTTTACCAGGATTTTATATGGTGGTAGAATTTCTATTTTAGTTGGGCTTGGGAGTGCTCTGGGAGCTGCTTTTATTGGTGTTTTAATCGGTAGTTATGCAGGTTATAAAGGTGGCTGGATAGATAAGATTTTTATGAGAATTTCAGAAATATTTATGGCTTTTCCCCGCATGATATTAGTTTTAATGCTGGTCTCCATTTTAGGACAGAGTTTATGGAATTTAATAATTATCTTTATTTTAACCGGGTGGGGTTCAGTTTATCGTATGGTAAGGTCACAGATGTTATCTATTCGAGAAGAAGAATATGTCCAGGCTTTAAGAGCTTTTGGATTAAATGATTTCATTATTCCGTATAAACATATGCTGCCAAATGCAATCGCGCCAATTTTGGTTAATATTACTTTAAGTACAGCGATGTTTATTTTGCAGGAGACTTCCTTAAGCTTTTTAGGTTTAGGAGTTCCCCTAAATATTTCAACCTGGGGTAATATTTTAAATGTTGCTCAGGATTTAAATATTTTAAAAGATTACTGGTGGATTTGGTTACCGGTTGGTTTGGTTATTTCTACTTTTGTATTGAGTATAAACTTTATTGGTGATGGTCTAAGAGATTCTACAGACCCATCACAGCAAGGTTAAAGGGTGATAATTTATGAATAAGGACAATACAATAATTTCAGTTGATAACTTAAAGACATATTTTTATACAAATGAAAGATGCAATAAAGCAGTAAATGGTGTATCATTTAAAATCAGAAAGGGAAGAACTTTGTGTGTGGTTGGAGAAAGCGGCTGTGGTAAAACAGTTACCGCTACTTCAATAATGAGGCTGTTACCCAAATTATCCCGAATTGAAGAAGGAGAAATAACTTATTATAGTGATCAGGGGCCAATTAGAATTGACCAATTAGATCCAAACGGCTCTAAAATGAGATCACTCAGAGGTCAGGATATAGCAATGATTTTTCAGGACCCAATGACAGCTCTTAATCCTGTTTATACAGTTGGATATCAAATCAGGGAGAACTTAAAATATCATACAGATTTAACAAAAGATGAAGCTAAAAAAAGAGCGGTTGAACTGCTGGATAACATGGGAATTCCCCTGCCTGAGCAGCGGGTTAATGAGTATATTCATCAATTTTCTGGTGGGATGCGGCAGAGAGCAATGATCGCAATGGCAATGGCCTGCAACCCTAAAGTTCTGCTGGCAGATGAGCCAACAACCGCTTTAGATGTTACAATTCAGGCTCAGATATTTGACCTGATGGAGGAACTAAAAGAAGACTATAATACAGCAATAATGATGATTACCCATGATATGGGTGTGGTGGCAGAATTGGCTGATGATGTAGCGGTAATGTATATGGGTAATATTGTGGAGAGCGGAACTGTTGAAGATGTACTAAGAAATCCTGCTCATCCTTATACCAAAGCACTGCTAAAATCTATTCCAGTTTTAGGAAAAGGAAGAAGTCAAAAATTAGAACCAATTAGAGGAAATACACCTGATCCCTTTGATCGACCAAAAGGCTGTCAGTTTAATCCCCGCTGTGATTATATGACTGAAAAATGTTATGAAACACCAGAAAGTTTTACTGTTAAAGGAGAACATTATACTAAATGCTGGCATTATGAGAAGGTGTTAAGTGATGAAGAATAAAGAAGTTTTATTAGAATTAAGAGATTTAAAAACTTACTTTCCAGTCCAAAAAGGTGTTTTTAAGAGAACAGTGGCCCATGTAAAAGCGGTTGACGGAGTAAGTATTAATATCTATAAAGGTGAAACCTTAGGTTTAGTTGGAGAAAGTGGCTGTGGAAAAACTACCCTGGGAAAAACAATTTTACAGTTAGTTAAGGCCACAGCTGGAGAGGCTATCTACAATTTTGATGGTGAAAAGAAGGATTTAAACAAGCTGTCAGATAAAGAAATGATGAAAGCTCGAAAGAAACTGCAGATTGTTTTTCAGGATCCACATTCTTCTCTAAATCCTGCCTTTACAATTTTTGGCTCTTTACAGGACCCTTTAAAACAGTTTGGGGTTAAATCTAAGGCAGAACGGAAAAAGATTATTGGAGATCTACTGGAGGCAGTTAACCTGAGAAGGGAATATATGAACCGCTATCCCCATGAGTTTTCGGGTGGCCAGAGGCAGAGAATTGGTATTGCCAGAGCCTTAAGTGTAGAACCGGAATTGATCGTTTGTGATGAGGCGGTTAGTGCCCTTGATGTTTCAATTCAGGCACAGGTATTAAAGCTGCTGCAGGACTTAAAAGAAGAGAGAAATCTAACTTACTTATTTATTACCCATGATCTAAGTGTGGTAGAATACATTAGTGACCGAATAGCTGTTATGTATTTAGGTAAGATTGTAGAACTAGCTGATTCAGATGATCTCTATAATAATACATTACATCCCTATACAGAAGCATTATTATCTGCTATCCCGGTGGCTGACTTAGATCACAAATCAGAAAGAATTATTCTAGAAGGTAATGTACCTTCTCCTGTAGATCCACCATCAGGCTGTCCTTTCCATCCCCGCTGTCCTAAGAAAATTGCTAAATGCAGCAAAGTAATACCTGAACTAAAAAAATACGAAATAGATGGTAGAGAACATTATGCAGCCTGTCATCTGTTGGATTGATTTTATTTTTAGAGTAAATTGCTTTTAATAAAAAATATAAGCTTATCATAAAATATATTAATTGGAGGAAATATAATGTCTAAATTTGATGTACAAGAGATGAAAGGCGTAATACCAGCTTTAATGACAGTTTTTGCTGAAGATGAAACAATCGATGAAAGTGGAATGAGAGAATTAGTAGACCACTTAATTAATAAAGGAGTAAATGGCCTTTATTTAACAGGAAGTACTGGTGAAGGCTTTTTGATGTCGATGGAAGAAAGAAAAAAGGTAGTAGAAATAGTAATCGATGAAGCTGACAATAGAGTGCCAATAATGGTTCATGTAGGTACAATTGGCACAAAAAATTCTATTAAATTAGCTGAACATGCTTATGAAAAAGGTGCAGATGCCGTATCTTCAGTGCCTCCTTTTTACTGGAATTTTGACGAAGAACATATTTACAATTATTATAAAGATATTGCTGAAGCAACTCCGCTTCCAATGATTGTTTATAATATCAAATTGGCAGGAACTATTGCCTATGATAGTATTAAAAAACTGGCAGCTATTGAAAATGTAAAGGGAATCAAATATACTGCTACCTCTCATTTTGAAATAGCTTCAATTAAAGATGAGCTGGGAGAAGACTTTTTAGTTTATTCAGGTGCAGATGAGATGGCAAGCTCTGGTTTATTTAATGGGGCAGATGGACTTATCGGTTCATTCTATAATCTAATGCCTGAACTATTTATGGATATTTATGAAGCTGTAAATAATAATGATTTAAAAACTGCCAGAATAAAGCAGCAGAATGCGGTTAGAATCATTAAATATTCTGTTCAGTATGACTTTTACTCTTTAATGAGGCTGGCCCTAGGCTGGTTGGGAGTTAATGCTGGTTATTCTAGAAGACCATTTAAAAATTATGGAGCTGAAAAAGAAGCGGAATTTAAAGCAGAATTTAAAAAACTTAAAGATAAATATAAGATTGAAGGAATTGACTTCTTAGATGCAATTTAAAGAATATCAAACTCAAATACTGGTTGTTGGCGCAGGTCTAGCCGGTATTTCAGCAGGAATAGAGGCTGCAGAAGCTGGTAGTGAAGTTACTATTTCTACTGCAGCTCATTTTTGTTCTGGCTCAAGTTTTTATCCCGGCACCTGGGGTCTGGGAATGATTGCTCCCCTTGATCAGGGTGATAAAGCTGATCTGCTGCAGAGTATAGATCGAGTTGGCTCTGGAATAGCAGATCTAATTCTGGCTGAAGTTTTAGTTGATAAGATTGAGACTAGAATAGCTGAACTGGAGGAGTTAGGAGTTAAGTTTAAAAAGCCAGATAATGTAAAAGCAGATAACAGCCTGATCCCCTGCTTTGATAATAAACACCGCAAATGGTTTGGTTACACTTTTAAAAGTGCTCGACCTGCTTTTAGGCAGAAAATTGAAGAGTTAGGGATAGGTGTTTTAGAAAAAACAGAAATTATTAAACTAATTGTAAAAGACAATAAATTTCAGGCTGCACTGGCCCTTGATCAAGATAATAACTTAATTTTAATTAAGGCTCAAGCAGTTGTTTTAGCCAGCGGTGGAATTGGTGGACTTTATCAGCACAGCTTAAACACCTCTGACTTAAATGGTTATGGTCAAGTGATGGCCTTAGATGCAGGATGTAAGCTGACAAATGTTGAGTTTATTCAGTTTATACCAGGTTATTTAAAGCCCAATTATAAGACAATTTTTAATGAACGAACTTTTGCCTACGCTGAATTAAGCGATCAAAATGGTAATGATATTTTAGATAAATATCTGCCAGCTGAATACGATGAAGAAGAAATATTAAAAAAGAGGGCAGCACATGGGCCTTTCAGCAGTCGTCTGGAGACTAAATATGTTGATCTGGCTCTTTTTAAGGAATACTTAAAAAACGACCAGGAAGATTTCTATAATTTAAGCTATAAAGAAGAAATTAAAGATAGCGATTCCTTAATGATTAAAGAATATTTTGACTGGCTGGAAAAAGAAAAGGGAATAACTACAGCTGATCCAATCAGCATTGTCCCCTTTGAACATGCTTCAAATGGAGGAATTTTAATTGACCAAAAGGCTCAAACTGGAGTTGAAGGTATCCTGGCAGCTGGGGAAATAACAGGTGGGATGCATGGTGCTGATCGAATTGGAGGACTGGCAACAGCAAACTCCCTTGTCTTTGGTCAGATAGCAGGACAAACTGCAGCAGCATATGCAGCTGAATCAAGTTCTGCTGCTGAAAAAATTACAGAGACGGAATTAGAAGCTGAAATAAAAACTTACTTAAATAAAATTAATTTTGAATTAGAAGCTCCTAAAAAAGAAATTGCTGAATTGAGGCAAATCATTTGGGAAAATGCTTCAATACTTAGATCAGAAAAATCTTTAAATGAGATTTTAACTAAAATAAAAAATCTAAACGCAATGGTTAAAACAAAGAGCAGTTCAGATCTTAATCTGACAACTCAAGTAGCTGATTTAAGAACAAAAATCAAGCTTAAAAATTATCTCAGTTTAGCTGAAGCTTTAACTAAAGCAATGCTTTTAAGAAAAGAGAGCCGAGGTTCACATTTTAGAGAAGATTATCCAAATGAAACAAAAGAATATAAGAAAAATATTGTAATTAGCCGAGAAAATAGTCAGTTGAAAACTGAATGGGTTGCTTTAAATAAAGGAGGTTTATAAATGTCCAGAAAAGATGAAATTATAGCTCAGTTAAAAGGGGGGCTAATTGTTTCTTGTCAGGCCCTACCTGGAGAACCGCTTTATGCAGAAGAAGGTGGAATAATGCCTAAAATGGCTTTAGCTGCTGAACAGAATGGGGCAGTTGGAATCAGAGCCAACAGTGTTCGTGATATAAAAGAAATTAAAGCTGCAGTTGAACTGCCGATAATCGGAATTATCAAGAAGCAGTATCCTGGTTTTAAACAGCATATAACAGTTACTATGAAAGAAATTGAGGCTTTAGTTGAAATTGGAACAGATATTATTGCTTTAGATTGTACTTTAAGGGAGAGACCTGATGGTTTAACTGTTAAAGAATTTGTTGCTCAAATCAAAGAAAAATATTCAGAACAGCTTCTGATGGCTGATATTTCAAATTTTGAAGAAGGTGTTAATGCAGCTGAAGCTGGTGTTGACTTTGTTGGAACAACGATGAGTGGTTATACAGATTATACTGAAAAGAAAGATGAAGCTGATTTTGAATTGATAGAAAAACTGGCAGCAAAATTAGAAACACCGGTTATCGCTGAGGGCAGAATCCACAGCCCTGCTGAAGCTAAAAAAGCTCTGAGATTAGGAGCTTTTGCAGTGGTTGTTGGAGGAGCTATTACCAGACCCCAACAGATAATTGCCAGCTTTGTTTCTGGGATCAAAGACAGCTAGAAATATTTAAGTGCTAAAACAATTTCAGCAGCAGGAGAGGTTATAGCTTATGAAATATTATTTAGGAATTGATATCGGAGGTACCGCTGTTAAAGCGGGGATTATAACAGAAAATGGAGAGGTCATTGAAAAAAGATCTTTATCTGCTAATATAAATAATTATCAGGTACCACTTTTAGAGAGGGTAAAAAAGGCAGCCTTAGAAATCAAAACAGCTGCCCAAAAAAAAGAATTTGAAATTCAAGGTATAGGAGTTTCTGCAGCTGGTCAGATAGACAGTAATAAGGGAATGATTATTGGTGACAATGGTCATATTCCTGACTGGAAAGGTACAAATCTTAAGAGAGAAATAGAAGAACTTACTGATCTTAAAACTGAAGTTGAAAATGATGCCAACTGTGCTGCAATTGCAGAAAAATGGATTGGGAATGCCAGAGATTATAAAGACATTATTATTTATACCATAGGTACTGGTATTGGTGCTGGAATCATTATTGACAACCAGATTTTTAATGGAAGCCGAGGAATTGGCGGTGAAATTGGACATATGATCATTGAGCATCAGGGAAGAAAATGCAGCTGTGGTAATCGAGGTTGTTTTGAACAGTATGCCTCCATGACAGCTTTAGTTAGAGATGTAAAAAAAGAGCTAAAGCTCGACCAGGAAATTGATGGAAAATATATTTTTGAAGAGCTTAAAGCAAAAAATGATGAGATCAAAAAAGTTGTAGATCAATTTTTAAACTACCATGCTACAGCTATAATTTCATTACTGCATATTTTTAATCCAGAAGCAGTAATTATTGGTGGTGGAGTTTCGGCTCAAAAAGAGCTGCTGATTAAACCGCTGGAGGAAATTGTGAGAGCCAAAGCAATGCCTGCTTATACAGAAGAGTTTACCCTTAAAACAGCTGCACTTTCAAATGATGCTGGTATGATAGGGGCAGTAAAAAATTTCATTGAACGTCATTAATAATCTGAGATTGAGATAGCAAAACCCAGCCCGATTAAAGGCTGGGTTTAATAAATTTAATCAAAATTTGGATAGCCAGGATCAATTAAGCGGTTATTTTGATCCAATAGTTCCATTTCGCGAGCAGCATCAATTGGGAAGTCCCAGTCGAAGATCTCTAAGTTATTTTTAAGATGAGCTTCAGAACTTGCTTTCGGAATAGCAACAATATTTTTCTCAATCAGCCATCTTAAAGCCAGTTGAGCTGGAGTCTTATCATATTTTTCGCCGAGAGATTTTAAGACGCTATTTTCAAATACTTCTCCCTGGGCCAGCGGAGCATAAGCAGTTAGAATAATATCATTTTTGAAAGCAAAGTCTAAAAGTTCTTTTTGATACAGAGTCGGGTGAAACTCCACCTGATTAACAGTTATTAAATCAGGATAAGCAGCTAAGGCTTCTTTCAGCAGTGGAATAGTAAAGTTGCTGACTCCGATATTCTTAGCTTTGCCAGCTTCTTTTAATTCTTTCATTGCTTTTAAAGATTCTTCAACAGGCACTTCTGGACTGGGCCAGTGAATTAAAAGCAGATCAAAGTATTCTAGATCAAGCTCATCTAAAAGCCGAGCTGCTGTTATTTTCAGCTGCTTATATTCTAAATCTTTACTCTGAATTTTAGATGTAATAAATAAATCCTCACGGTTCACATCAGATTCGTTTAATGCTTCAGCAATTGCCCTGTGATTTTGGTACATGTCAGCAGTGTCTATCTGCCTGTAACCAAGCTCGAGAGCTTCTTTTACTACTCGAGTACATTCCTTACCCTTTAAACCTGAGGTCCCCAATCCCAGTGCAGGCATTTTATTTCCATTTTTCATTTCAAATTCTTTCATTCAAATCACCCCTCTAATTAATATTTATCATTACCATTATATAGGATCAAATAAGATGCAGCCATTAATTATTTAACATCAAAAGTCAAATAATTTTTTTTAATCAGTTAAATAGCTTGATTCAAAAACTTTAATGCGGTAAAATAAGCAAAAGATATGAATTAATAAATTTCAAAACTATAATTGTTTTTATAACCAGCAATTTGAGTATTGGAGGAGTTGAGCAGATGATTAATGTTTCAATTATTGGAGCTACAGGCTATGTTGGAATAGAGTTAATGAGGCTTCTACATCAGCATTCAGAAGTTAAAATTAAGGATTTGGTTTCCAAAAGCAGTGCCGGTCAGAGGTTAACTGATCTATACCCACAGTTTAGAGGTTCAGAATTAAATGATTATCAATTAAAGGCGATGGAAGATTTTCAAGCTGAAGCAAGTGATTTAATTTTCACAGCTCTGCCCCATGGAGTTTCACAGAATATTGTAGGAGAGCTTTATGGTCAAGGCACAAAAATAATTGATTTGAGTGGAGATTTTCGCTACCATGATTTAGATATATATGAAGAATGGTATGGAGTTGAGCACAAACACCCTGAACTGGCAGCAGAAGCTGCTTATGGTCTGGTAGAATTAAACCGCGAGCAGATTAAGAAGGCAGATCTAGTGGCAAATCCTGGCTGTTATGTAACTGCATCACTGCTGGGGATTTTACCAATGCTGAGCTTTGCTAAAGCAGATTTAAGCTCGGTGATTATTGATGCTAAATCAGGTGTTAGTGGAGCCGGACGCAGTTTAAAAGAAAATTTGCTGTTTACAGAAACCCATAACAGCATGAAAGCTTACAGTCCTGCAGTTCATAGACACAGCTCAGAGATTGAGTATATTGCAAACCAATTTTTAAAAGGTGAGTATGATTCTGATTTAAAAAATTCTAATCCTGCAGATCTTTCAGCTGGTGCAGATAGAGCTCAAATTTTATTTACTCCCCACTTGGTTCCGATTAAAAGAGGAATTTTAGCGACAATTTATCTTAATTTGAAGGAGTCAAGTTCTGAGGCAGAGATTTTAGAACTGTTCCAGCAGGCTTATAATAAAGAAGAATTTGTCCAGGTGCTGTCAGATCAGCTGCCGGAAATTAAAAATGTTGCCGGTTCAAACTTTTGCCAAATTGGTTTTAAATATGACCAGCGTACTGAAAGGCTAATTATCGTTTCTGTTATTGATAATATGCTCAAGGGAGCAGCAGGTCAGGCGGTACAGAATATGAACCTTATTTTTGATTATCCAGAAAACACAGGCCTTAAAGCAACAGCATTATTTCCCTAAAATCAACATTATTTTCTAAGTAGTGAGGAGGAGAGTAAAATAGAGAAATTAATCGAAAAAGCAAATGTTTTAATTGAAGCTTTACCCTATTTTAAAGACTTTTTTGGTAAGACTTTTGTGATCAAATACGGCGGCAGTATTATGGCTGATGATGAATTAAAAGAAAAATTAATTGAAGATATTACTCTACTTAAATATGTAGGAATCAATCCAGTGGTTGTACATGGTGGTGGCCCGGCAATTAATAAAACTCTGGACCGTTTAAATATCAAGGCCAATTTTATTGATGGACTCAGGGTGACGGATAAAGATACTATGGAAATTGTTGAGATGGTGCTTTCAGCCCAAATTAACAAAGAAATTGTTGCTCTGATGAATAAAATGCAGGCTAAGGCAGTTGGTATTTCAGGCAAGGATGGCAGTTTAATTAGAGCCAAAAAGAAAGAGTTTAGTGACCCGGCAAAGGATTTAGGTTTTGTAGGAGAAGTTGATCAGATTAATCCTGAATTAGTAGAAAAATTAATTGAAGACGGTTATATTCCTGTAATTGCTCCAGTGGGAGTTAATGAAGAAGGGGAAACTTTAAACATTAATGCAGATAGTGTTGCTGGCGAATTAGCAGCAGCTTTAAAAGCAGAAAAGTTAATTTATCTGACAGATGTTGACGGTATCCGCTATGATGCAGAAGATGAGAGCACCAGAGTTTCTCAGCTGAAATTCAGTGAAATCAAAGAATGGATTGCAGATGGAAAAATTAAAGGTGGTATGCTGCCCAAGGTTGAAGGATGTATGCAGGCAGTAGAGAGTGGTGTTATTAGAACTCATATTTTAAATGGACTTGTAGCTCATCCACTTTTGTTAGAAATTTTTACTGATCAGGGAGTAGGAACAATGATTTTAAAAGATTAATTTGATTGAATTTAGTTTGAGAAATATTTTTAATTTAATAATTTAAGAGAAGAAGGGAGCAGATAGAAGATGGAAATAAATGAAATTGTAGAAATGGATCAAAAACATTTTATGAATGTTTACAGCGGCAGATACCCGCTTTATGTGGAAAAAGCTGAGGGAATAAAAATATACAGTAAAGATGGTAAAGTCTATCGTGATTTTTTAGCTGGGATTGGAGTTAATGCATTAGGTTACAGCAACCAGCGGTTTAAAGATGTTTTAAAAGATCAGATTGATAAAATTATTCACTGTTCAAACCTCTATTACATAGAACCTCAGGCTGAACTTGAGAAAAAATTATGTCAAAATTCATGTTTTGACCGCATATTTTTCGCTAACAGTGGTTCGGAGGCAAACGAAGGTGCTTTAAAGCTGGCCCGTAAATATTTCAAGAAAAAAGGAAGCAATAAGTTTGAAACAATAACAGCAGATAAATCTTTTCACGGTAGAACAATGACAACAGTTACAGCAACTGGACAGGATAAGTATAAAGAGCCATTTACTCCACTGCCGGAGGGCTTTTCTACAGTACCTTTTAATGATCTGGAAGCTTTAAAAGAGGCAGTAACTGATAAAACTGCTGCTATCATGCTGGAACCTATTCAGGGAGAAGGCGGAATTTATCCAGCAGAACAGGAGTATTTAGAAGGGGTACGGCAGCTCTGTGATCAAAAAGATATTCTATTAATCTTTGATGAGGTTCAATGTGGGATAGGTAGAACTGGTGAACTTTTTGCATATCAAAATTATGGTGTTGAAGCAGATATAATCACTCTGGCCAAAGCCTTAGGTGGTGGAGTTCCAATTGGGGCATTTATGGCTAAAGAAGAGGTGGCTTCTGCTTTTGAACCCGGCGATCATGGTACAACTTTCGGCGGCAATCCACTGGCAACTAGAGCTGCTTCCGAAGTTATTGATATTATGCTGGAATCTAAATTTTTAGAAGCTGTCAAAGAAAAAGGTGCCTATTTGAAAGCAGAATTAGATAAACTAGTTGCTGAAAATGATAATTTAATTGAAACAAGAGGTAAGGGGTTAATGCTGGCTTTAGAGTTCGATGATGATCTCTCAGCAAAAGACATTACTGATAAACTTTTCGAAAGAGGTTTTTTAGTTAATGCTGTCAAAGAACATACCTTACGTCTTTTACCACCTTTAGTAGTAGAAAAGGAAGATATGGATCTGCTTATTAAAAATATTAAAGAAATAATCACAGAAATTTAGAGTTAAATTAGCTTTAAATAAATTGTTTATTCTGCTATAATTATAAAGAGATGAAACTAAATTTAAATAAAAAATGATTGAGCTCCAGAAGCTTTTTAGCTTGATGGAGCTTTATTATTGCATACTTCTAGTCTGATAGAGAAAGGTTGGTTAAAAAAATGAATAAGAGATTAAAAGGTTTAAAAGATAGTGTAGCAAAAAGAAGAGAAAAAGATACAGTTCGTTCTTATAGTATCGGCAGGAACGAAGCCTGTCCCTGCGGCAGCGGCAAAAAATTCAAAAAATGCTGTGCCCGCAATAATCCAGATAAAAGTATTGAAGAATATTTTGACGCAGTAAAAAAAGCAGAAAAAGAAGAAGAGGTAGTTGATTTATTAAAAGAAGCGGTTAAAAATTATCCTCTAGAACACAGATTTTTACTGCCGCTAATAGTTTATACACTGCAGAGCAATAATTATCAGCAGGCGGGAAAATATCTTAAACATGCCTGGCAGCTGATGGGAACAGAACTAGATGAAGCCTTTATTTCTCCTCTAGTCAATATTATGCTGGAGCAGGAAGAAATTGATGAAGCTGAGGCGCTTGTTCGAGAAGCCTTAGAGGCTAAAGGGGAAAGTATTCCACTTTTAATTGCCTTAGCCGAAGTTTATAAAAAAGGACAGAACTTCCAGCGTGTTAATGATATTATTGATCGAGCAATGCAGATTGATTCTGATAATTTACAGCTGATTATTTTCCGCCTGGAAACTTTAATGGATTTAGATGATGTGGTAAGTGCGCTCAGCCTCTTAAAAAAACATTACGAGCAGTTAAAAGAGTATAAGCAGATGAGGGTAATTTCGTTTCTAGATGATTTTATAAAAGAAAGATTTAATTTAGCTGAAAATAAAGAACTTAAGCAAAAAGAAGCATTAGCTCAGGCAGCAGAAATTTTTAATGTTTTTCAGCAGCTTGATAATCTCAAAATGAGTTCTGCTGAATCTGAGGGAAGAGAGTTATTAAATGAGATTAAAGATCTACCACCTAAAAATTCTCAGATTGCTCTTGATATTCTGGCCCGCTATTTAGCAGCTGAATTATACGATGATTTCAGAAATTTTGCAGAAGAATTGGAAGCTGATCATTTAAGAAATCCAGACTTTTTAAGACTATTATTTTTAGCAGATTATCAGCAGGGTAATTTAAACGAAGCTGAAGAAAAAATAAAAACTGCCTTCACCATAGAAAAAAATAGAAAAGATGGACATTTTCATAATTGGCAGGTAGCTTCTGATTATCTAAGATTTTTAGTAGAGTATGGTGAAAATCAAGAGTTAGCTAAATTTGTTGAAGACTTCGCTGGTCTGCTGGGGGAAGATGACAATCTCTTAGCAAGTCTAATGATGTTAATTGAAAGCGAAGAGGCCAGAAATCACCAAAAGAATCTTTTAGAAAGTCTGCTGGAACTAATCGAGGCTGATTTAATTGACCAGATTCAGAGAAAAGACATTTATAATAATCGACTCTTCATTAGTTTATCTGCCCTTGATGGGGAAGAAACAATTTATGATAAGGGAAGAGATATTACAACTCAGGAATTAAAGGATGTTATCGGTGAAGTAGAAGCGGCCGATATTGATAGTCCAGCTTTAAGTTATGCAAAGTTAAGACTTTTAAAATATCAGTCTAATCTTGAAGATGATCAAAAAGAAAATTTACTGCAGGAAGTTAAAGAAGCAGCTGTAGAAAGTTATTTTGATACTGTTGCTTATTACGAAACCATTTTGAGATTTGATGATCCAGCACCTATTTTAACAGAAATTCCTTATGGTAAGTTTTTAGATGATGAGTATCTAGATTTTTATAGGCTGGTTGCTGCTTTAAAATTAAATTATTATGAAATGGGAACTGAGCTTTTTCACCGTCAGCTCTTAAAAGAAAGCAAAAACAATAAGGTGATGAGTTATCTGGTTAGACTGCTGCGTTACTTTAAGCAGGATAGCTTAATTGAACACTTCAGAGCAATGGAAGTAGACGAAGTAATAATTAATTATTTAAAGAAACTTTCTGAAAGAAGATAATCGATAAGAAGATAATAATTTTTTGCAGATTCAGAAAATAATTTAAGAAAATTTTCCTAAATCACTTGTCATTTAAGTTGATAATTATTATAATATAGCTATAACAGCTGGGACAGAAACTTTTTTCGAGAGCTGTACCCTTTTATCAAGGCTGTTAAATACAATAAGTTTAGTCCACCTGGATCAATGGACTGGGATGGGAGGAAAAGAAAATAAAACTCAAAACAAGACAGATCGTAATTGCTGGTATGCTGGGGGCTATTTCTATCATTTTAGGTGCTACAGGATTGGGGTTAATACCCTGGCCGAGTGCAGCTGGTCATGCAACAATAATGCATCTTCCGGCTATTTTAGGGGGAGTTATCGAAGGGCCTATAGTTGGTTTGTTAATTGGATTAATTTTTGGAGTCTTTAGTTTTCTCAGAGCAACAAATCCAATTTTCGCTGATCCAATTATAGCCATACTGCCGAGACTCTTTATTGGTATAGCTGCTTATTATGCTTATCGCTCAACAAAAAATATCAATCAGAGCACTTCTTTAATTTTAGCAGGAGCAGTGGGAACTATAGTCAATACTGCAGGAGTTCTAACTTTGGCTGTTATCAGAGGATATCTACCCTTAAGTGCAGCTTTAGCAGTAGCAGCAACAAATGGTATTCCAGAAATAATCGTAGCTGCTGTATTTTCTTTAATTATCGGTAAGGCTTTAATTAATTTTCAACAAAATACTTAGAATAAAAAACACTGAGGTTAGATAAATTTAGCTTCAGTGTTTTTCAGGTTTGTGGACAGTTGTGTAAAGGCTTTATAACTAAATTAAAGTATTCACATATACTTTTGACTTAGCCTCTCTTCTTAATGTATAATATAATATATAGATAAGATAAATATACTCCATTTGGGCTTGAGAGGAGGAGTTAAAAATGAAAGATAAGCAGAGAATTAAAGAAGTACTGGAAAATACAGAAATTTTGCTTGAACCAGATGATTTAATTTCTACTGATCATGATACAACTCTCCACTATTATGTGCTCAGCAAGCCATATTATTTAGATGAATTTCCGGATGAGGGTCCAGAAACTAAGGTTAGAGAAGGAAAAATAACCTGGGAGAAGCCCAAGCTTTTAACTCCGGATTACATGATAAACATGAGCGGCTTTAGTGGTGAAGCAAAGGAAGCAATGCAGATGATTGCAAGTGATAATCCTGATCTTGCTGGATTACTTTATAAAATGAATTATCGTAAAGAGTCAATCAGCACCTTTACCATCAGCAGAGAATTAGAAAAGGCTGAAGCTGAAATAAGAGATAAAATTGACCAAGATGATGACAAAGATGATAATTTAACTGTAATTATTAAAGGTGTAGATGAACTTTGGGATGTTTCATTAATGAAGTTTATTCAGAACCTGGTGCTGAAAAGTGCTTATAAATCACAGCTTCCTGATTATGAGGAAAAAGGATTTTTAAGTACTGATGATCAGGGATATTCCGTAGTTACCAGAAATCTCGAAGGACTGCCAATTGCAGCCAGTGAAGAGATCGAAAAAATGTTTGAGATGGTTAAAAATGGTGATGAAGCTCCTTCAAGATTAAAAAAGGAGCTTGATCGCTGGGGAGTTTTTAATGCATATCAAGATAGATTTTTTGATCTGTTTAAGGAGGACTGATAATTATGAAAAGCGCTTATGAAAAAGCTATGGAAAGAGCAGATGAAGTTTATGGAGCTAAGGCTGATGATGTTAATTCTTTAGAGATTAGAGAAAATTTAAAGGAAATTATGGCACCATTTTTTAAAGAAGAGATGGATGCTGAGGCTTTGTGGCATGAATTAAAAGATAAAGATGAAGCTTATTTAAAAGAAGCTCAGCTGATGTTAATTGAATCAATTGGACTTCGCAATTCTTCGGAACAAATTAAAAGACGAAAAGAAGCAGTTGTTGCTGTTGAATCACTTAAAGAAAGTGGAAACAGTACCTTTTTTGAAAAACAGTTTACCCAGGCTCAGAGTCTGCAGCAGCAGTATCAAACTCAGAAGAAACAGCTTGATGAACAGGTAAAACAGCATTTAGAACAAGCACAGTCTCAGGGCCAGGGTCAGAACCCTTTAGCTGCTGCTCAAAATAGAAATGTTGATAGCCAAAATGGAATGAATGCTCAAATGAGACAGCAGCTGGCCCAGAAAGTATCAGAGTTTCAGGAAGGCTATAATAAGCGATTCAATCAACTAATTGAAAAAATGAAAGCGGAAATTGAATAATAAAAAATATTAAATATTATATTTAACAGTTGATGCAGTTGATGCAGTAAACTGAACTTAATATTGTTATACTTGATATCTAAATCCGACCACTTTGTGTCGGATTTTTTGCTTTAAAAGTCAAAATAAAAAGGGAAAATTTGATTAAGCGAGAATAGTATATATAAGTAATAGGAGCAGAGGAGTGTGGAATTTTGATTAAAAATATTATTTTTGATCTGGGAAATGTGCTTTTAGATTTTGATCCTGAGCAATATTTAATAGATTTGAATTATCAGGGAAAAATAAAAGAAAAATTAAAATCAGAAATTTTTCAAACTGAAGAATGGTTAATGTTAGATCGGGGAACTATTAATCAAAAAGAAGCAGTTAAAATCTGGCAGCAGAGAAATCCTGATTTAAAAGCTGAAATTGCAGATGTAATGGCTGAATGGGAAAAAATATTGACAGTAAAAAAAGACAGCCTTAAAATTTTAAAATCGCTTGCTGCTAAAAATTATAATTTATATATTTTATCAAATTTTCATAAAAAAGCCTTTGATTATGTAAGTAATAAATATGATTTTTTTAATTATTTTGATGGTCGAGTGATTTCGGCTGCTGTGAAAATGATCAAACCCGAAGCTGAAATATATGATTATTTACTTAAAAAATTTGATTTAGAGGCTGAAGAAACAGTATTTATTGATGATTCCAGGAAAAACATTGAGGCAGCTTCAGCAAAGGGAATAAGAGTTATTCATTTTAAAGATGCTTCCTCTTTAGCGGAGGAGTTAAAACTATATTTAAAGGAGTGACAGTGATGCCCCACATATTATTTGGTCGTTCAAAAGAATTGGAAATAGAGATTAAGGAGTATCTAGATCTTGTTAACCAGGGGTCTTTAACTTTTAAACGAGATTTAAGCAGATATATTAAAAAGAATTTTGAACTTTTTGAAGAGTCTTTGACAGATATTAAAGAAATAGAGAACAATGCTGATGAACACCAAAAAGATATAAAATATAAGCTTTATAAATATATGCTGATACCTGAATCTAGAGCTGATGTTCTGGGTATTATCGAAGAAATTGACACCATTACTGATTTAGCTAAAGAAGTAATATATGAAATTTCTATCGAAAAGCCATTTATTCCAGAAGAATTAGAAAATGAGTTTTTAGAATTAGTAGAAAACAGCACAGAAGCTGTGGATATGCTGGTCAAAGCCGTCAGGGCATTTTTCGAAGAGATTTCGCAGGTCAATGATTATGTAAATAAAGTTCATTTTTTTGAACATCAGGCAGATAAAAATGAAGAAAGGCTCAAAAGAAAGATATTTTCTGAGCAGTTCGAAAAAATTGATATAGCTCATAAATTGCAGCTGCGGTATTTTATCGAAGAAATTGCTGCTCTATCTGATCAGGCAGAAAGTGTTAGTGAAGATGTTTCGGTAGCAGCAATTAAAAGAAGAATTTAAAAATAAGATTGGATGGTGGTGTGAGAAATGATTGAAATAATGATTTATCTCTCCAGCGGTCTATTTTTGGGTTGGTCATTGGGAGCAAATGATGCAGCTAATATTTTTGGTACTGCTGTCGGAAGTAGGATGGTTAAGTTTTCTACGGCAGCTTTGATTATGACTATTTTTGTGATTTTAGGAGCTGTAGTCAGTGGAGCTGGAGCCTCACATACATTGGGAGCTTTAGGTCAGGTAGGAACTCTACCAGCAGCCTTTGTTGTTGCTTTTTCAGCAGCAGTTGCTGTTTCCTGGATGACTAAACTAAGTCTGCCGGTTTCCACATCACATTCAATTGTTGGGGGAATTATTGGCTGGAATCTTTATTCCGGTTTTGCGACAGATTTAGATGTTTTAAGAGAAATTGTTGGTGCCTGGATATTTTCACCTATTTTGTCAGGCTTTTTTGCAGTAATCTTATATTTTATTTTTAAAAAGAGCCTCAATAAAGCTAAAATACACCTGCTTCATCTTGATTTTTATACACGTTGGGGGCTTTTAATTGTTGGTGCTTTTGGTGCCTATTCACTGGGAGCTAATAATATTGCAAATGTAATGGGCGTCTTTACCGGGATCATGGAAGTACCAAATTATAATTTAGGCTTACTTACCTTTACAGGAGCACAGCAGTTATTTCTTTTAGGAGGAATTGCTATTTCAGTTGGGGTTGTTACCTATTCAAAAAGGGTTATGCTTACAGTTGGATCAAGCATCATGGATATTTCTCCAATTGGGGCTTTTATTGTTGTTTTAGCAAGCTCTACAACACTTTTTGTCTTTGCATCCTCGACTTTAAAAGATTTTTTAGTAATGCTAAATCTGCCATCTTTACCACTAGTGCCAGTTTCCAGTTCACAAGCAGTAGTGGGAGCAGTTTTAGGTTTAGGTCTTGCCAAAGGTGGTAGAAATATTAATTTTAAATTACTGGGTAAAATCGGAGTAGGATGGATATTAACACCAATTACAGCAGCTTTAATTTCATTTATACTACTATTTTTCATGCAGAATGTTTTTATTCGTTCAGTTATTTAAAAAATTAAAAGTGATAACTTTTGTTAAATCTTAAAGAATTAAATAAAAATATAATTATGATAGTAGAATCTAATGAGGTGATCTAATGCTCGAAGATATACAAATAGAAGAATATGGACAGCTTATTATAGATAAGATTGAAAATTATCTTTTGGTCTGGAGTAATTTAATTGAGTTAGTAATTTTTATTTTTATGATAGCTGCTGCCTATTTTTTATCTAAAATTTTATATAAACATGTTGATGAATTATTAGATAAAATTAAGGCTTTAAAACAACGAAAAAAGACTAGAATAATTGATCAATTATTATTTCCTTTGATTTTAATGATTTTAATTGGAGTATATTATGTTACTGCAGCAGCTTTTGGTCTACCTGTAGTGGTTATAAGTATTTTTGGGAACTTAGTTTCAGCCTGGTTGGTAGTAAAAACTATTACTTTGTTTTTTCCAAGAAATAAAATGTTTAGATTTTTATCAGCTTTAATCTGGATAATTGCCGCTCTAAGAATTTTAAACATCTATCAGGAAACAATAAATTTCTTGGATAGTTTAGCATTTAACAGCGGTAACCTGCGTATTTCTTTATTATTAATTATGAAGGCGGTTATCATATTTAGTATTTTATTCTGGCTTGCAGGTAAGATAAGCCGTTTGGTAACCGGAAGGATAGATAAAAGTGATGATTTAACTCCATCAGTTAAGGTATTATTAAATAAAATAGCTAAATTTTTAATCTTTACTTCGGCAATTTTATTTACCCTTAGTGCAGTTGGAATTGACCTTAGTGCTTTTGCATTCCTTGGTGGTGCTATTGGTGTTGGTTTAGGTTTTGGTTTGCAGAAGATTGTATCCAATTTTATCAGTGGGATTATAATTTTAGCAGATAAATCAATTAAACCTGGTGATGTAGTTGAAATCGGAAATGTTTATGGCTGGGTTAAAAAATTAGATACCCGCTTTGTCTCAGTTGTTACTCGTTCTGGTAAAGAATTTTTAATTCCAAATGAAGATTTTATTACGAAAGAAGTAATAAACTGGTCTTACAGTGATGAATTAGTAAGAGTAGATGCTGAAGTTGGTGTTTCTTATAACAGTGATTTAAGGCTGGTCCAGGAATTAATGATGAAAGCTATTGAAGAAAAAGATAGAATCTTAAGCAAACCCGAACCGAATGTGCTTTTAATGGGTTTTGGTGACAATTCAGTTAATTTTGAGATTCGTTTTTGGATTAGTGATCCCAGGAATGGAATTCAGAATATCCGTAGTCAGGTTTTATTGTCTATCTGGGATCATTTTAAAGAAAATGAAATTGAAATACCATTTCCACAAAGAGATTATCATTTAAAATCATTACCAGATGATTTAACAAAATATTTGAATGAGACTAAAATGGTAGAAAAGAAAAAAAATGAAGATAAAGCAGATAATGATGATAAGGAAGAAGCCAAAGATAATTTAGAATAATAAAATAGGAGGCTAATTTATGGGAAAGATTTTAATTCCGTTGGCTGAAGGTTTTGAAGAAATTGAAGCAGTTACCAATATTGATGTTTTAAGACGAGCAGGACTTGATGTTATAACTGCAGGTATTGGCAGTAAAAATATAGAAGGTGATCACGGCATAAAGGTTGAAGCTGATACTGTGATTTCTGAGATTGATACTGCTGATTTAGATGCTGTAGTTTTACCTGGTGGAATGCCGGGAGCTGCTAATTTGCGTGACAGTAATGAACTGCGTAATATAATAAAGAAATTGAATGAAGAAAATAAGTTATGTGCAGCAGTTTGTGCAGCACCAATTGTTTTGGAGGCTGCAGGGATCTTAGACGGTAAAAAGGCAACCAGTTATCCTGGTTTTGATAAAGATATGCCTTCCTGTAACTACCAGGAGGATAGAGTTGTAATTGATGGTAATCTGATCACCGGCAGAGGCCCAGGAGTTGCCATGGAATTTGTAATGACTATTGTGGAATATTTATTGGACGAGGAAACAAAAGAGGAATTACAAAAATCAATGCTTGTTAAAAGCAAGTAGCAATTTAGTCGTAGCGTCTGGGGCACTCCCCATTTAAACAAACCGTTACAAGCATAGTTTAAGGTTGCAGACTAAAAGCAAATAAATTAAGAAAAGCCTGTCCCATGTTTCACTAAGCCTTCGTTTTATAACGAAAGGTCGGCTCTGTATTTGACCATCGAGGTCATCAGAGCGAAGCGAGTTAGGACAGGCCTTAATTTTATTATTTATTTATTATACATTTCAGAATAATATCTTTCTAACATCTTTTTAGCAGAGAATCTTTCATAAGTTGTAGCAATACTTTCCATCATCATATCTTTCCAGCGATCTTTATTGCCGTAGAAAGTTGGAACAACTTCATTTAATAAGACTCTATAGAGTGCGTAGAGATCACTTTCATCCTGACCTTCACCTACATAACCGTCTCCAAACTGCCAACCATTAATTCCGTGCTCACAGCCTTCAACCCACCAGCCATCAAGAATACTCAAGTTCAAACCGCCGTTCATAGCAGCTTTCATACCGGAAGTACCGCTTGCTTCAAGTGGTTTGCGGGGATTGTTTAACCAAATATCAACACCGCGAGTCATGTAGCGGGCAATTTCCATGTTATAATCTTCTAAGAAAACTACACTATTTGGAAACTCTTTCGCTTTTTTAACCAGGTTAGCTACGATTTCTTTACCATTATCATCTGTTGGATGAGCTTTACCGGAAAAGACTATCTGAACATCACCTGATTCCAAATACGGGTCAATCAGATCTGATTTCTTAAAGATTAGATTAGGACGCTTATAAGCTGTTGCTCTTCTGGCAAAACCAATAATTAACTTATCAGGGTCAAGCTTAGCTCCATTTTTTTCCTTAATGAAATCAACCAATTCTTTTTTCATAGTCTGATGTGTTTCATAAATTGCTTCAGTGTCTCCCATATTTTTTACAATTCTATCATCAACCCAGGTGCCTCTATGAACACCATTGGTAATTGAGATAATTGGAGATTTACCAGCAACATCTTTCCACATTTCGCGTGAAGTTTGTCCGTGTAATTTAGCAACACCATTAGATATTCTAGACAGGCGTAAACCTGCTACTGTCATGCTGAAAGGACTGTCACCAATTTCTTTCATCTGCTGTCTAGTTAAAGTATTAAAAGCACTCATTTTTTTAAGACTATCTAAACTATGAGACTCATTTCCTTCTTTAACAGGTGTATGAGTTGTAAAGACAATTTCATCTTTAACATCATCCCAGGCTGTATGGAAGTCCATGCCAGTTTCCATTTTTTCTCTAATTAACTCAGTTCCTGCTAGAGCTGCATGCCCTTCATTGAAATGATAGATATCGATATTAAGGCCAAGTTTGCGAATAGCTTTAACTCCCCCAATACCTAATGCAATTTCCTGAGCAATTCTTTTTTCATTAAATCCATCATAAAGACCATCAGTAATTGTCTGATACTTTCTGTTTTCCGGCAGATTAGCATCTAAGAGATATAAAGTTGCATTGTTAAACTTGTCTAGTTTCCAAATCTTAAGCTTTACTTCCTGATCTCTAATTGTGACAGATACTGTTTCACCGGTGTCTACTGCGTGTTCGTAAATTTCTTTATTTACAGGATGTTGGTTTTCAGGTCTACCTTCAGCATTGATTACCTGTTTTGAGTAACCTTTGCGCCATAAAAGTCCAATTCCTGTTACAGGATAAGAAAATTCTTTTGCCGCTTTTAAAATATCTCCTGCTAAAATACCTAATCCACCTGCATAGATACGCATATTTTCATCTAATCCGTATTCCATGCAGAAATAAGCTGTATGTGGCTTATTGTTGTTCATTAACAAATCACTCCCTATAATATTAACTAAAATTTTCTGTTTTTTTCTAATAATAGTTATTCCTATCTGTTTATTATATCAAATTATCAGCAAATGTCTATTTTTTGAAAACATTTTCTTTAAATCTTTCTAATAACTTATGCTCATTATCACTATCAGGCAGAAAATAGTAGGCTGGAATTTCGCTGTGAATCACTGGTATTTCAAAGCTTAAGCCCTTTTCCATTGCTTTAAGATAGCGTTTTGCAGTCTGCTCCCAAGTATATTTGCTTTCTACTCGTTCTTTAGCTTTTAATTGATAATCCCGCCAAATTGATCTTTCACCGACAATTTTTTTGAGCCCTCTTGCAATATCAGCAGGGTCTTCGGGATCAATTAAAATTCCAAATTCATCATCAGCCATAATCTCACTTTGACCTCCATTTTTAGTCACAACTGCAGGTAAACCAGCTGCCATTGCTTCTACAGGTGCTAATCCAAATGGCTCATAGAAAGAGGTAAGTGAAAAAACTGATTCTCTTTCTGCAAGATAGCCATAACATTCTGCTAGTTCTTTTTGGCTGCCTAAAGGAAACATGGAAACTTTACCTTCTAAATCATGTTCGTCAATAACTTCCATTATTTGATCTAAAATTTCTTTTTCTTCTCCTGCGGCAGAGCTGTAATCTTCAAACGGATTTTCTATACCACGAAGGGTGATCACTAGATTTGCTTTTTGCTGCAGTTCTTGATCTTCTGCAAAAGCCTTAACTAATGCTAAGTGATTTTTCTTTTGATCAAGACGGCTGGCGCAAATTACTGCCGGTTTTTCAATTCTTGCAGGCTCTAAATCTCTATTTAAATACTTTTCAATCATTTCAGCAGTTGCTTTAGAATAATTTCCATCAAAAACATCAGTATTAACTCCAGGTGGGATCACAGAAAATTTATTATCATTGTCTACATCCACAGCTCCTTCATAATATGGATGAGAATATTGTTCATTTCTTTCTTGAGTAGTACTGACTATAATTTGGTTAGAAAATTTCATTGTTAATCTTTCAGCTATAATGCGGCTGTGAAATTGGAATCTATCTATTAATTGATCAAAATTAGCTTTAGAAAAATTTAATTTATCCATTTTCTGGGCTCCAAGTGAATGGCCTGTAAATGAAAAGGGAGTCTCCATTTTTTCTTTCAATAAAACTCCTGCCAGTCCACCATCACCATAATGGGTGGTAAAAAAGTCTGGAAAAGCACCTTCCTCATCATAAAATTCGGCGATTGCATCAATATATTCCTTTAGGTGAGGCCACAACTTTTCTTTCGGTAGAAATTGATCTCCACCAAAGGGTAAACGAATTATTCGCAAATTATCACAATCTGGATAGCTGTCATAAAGGCTGCTGAACTCAGGCCAGTTTGGATCATTTATTTGACGGGTGATTATATCAACTTTAATACCCATTTCAGCTAAAGCTTTACTAACTTCTTTAACATAAACCAGCTGGCCTCCAAAATCTGGATGCTCAGTCCAATAACTGTCGTTAGGATCAAAGTTTCCCTGTGGATTTAAAAATGCTGCATGTTTAATTTCACTCATTAAAATTACCTCCCTCAATTGGCTGAATATCATAATAAGATATAATTTCCATTAGTGGCGGAACAGAAGATAGGGCACCAACACCTTGAATTTTAAAAGCTGCAACTGCATTTCCTAATTTGGCAGCTTCAATAATTGGAAGGCCCTTAAGAATTCCAGTTAAAAATCCGGACCAAAAAGAATCACCGGCACCAGTAACATCAACAACTTTTTCTGAAAAAACAGGAATATGTACCGGTTCATTTTTCCCATCTGAAAGTAGAAGTCCATCTTTACCTAAGGTTAAAATAACTATTTTAGCTCCATTATTATGATATTTTTTTAGATAATTTTCAGGATGGTCCTGGCCATAAAGATGATAGGCATCATCTAAGGAGGGTTTAATAAAATCAGCTTGAGCTAAAAGCTCACGTATTATTTCACTCCCCTTATTACCTTCCGGCCAGAGAATAGCTCTAAAACTTGGATCAAAAGCAAAAAGTTTATTTTTTTTAACTGCATGTTCTACAGCTTTAATAGCATTTGCCCTTGCAGGATTTTTGGAAAGTATGAAACTTCCAGTAAAAAAGACTGAAGAATTATCTATTTTATTGTATATCTTTTCAGTTATCTCTATATTAATATCTGCTCCCCTGTAAGCAAGCCAGGAAGGTGTTTCTTTACTTTTGTTGACAAAAATAATTGGTGTTCCCTCTTCCTGATCATGCTGCAGACAGTCGAGGTTAACCCCCTCTTTTTCTAAAATTTCTGTCAAATATTCTCCAAATTCATCTTTACCGACTCTACTAATAAAGGCTGTTTTATTTTCTAAGCGCTGCATATTGACTAAGACATTGGCTGGAGAACCACCAAAATAGCGGGTGAAATTAGCACATTCTTTAAGTGGTGCTTCTTCTCTAGAAATCATATCTAGTAAAACTTCTCCATAAGCAGTTATATCGAAATCATTTTTTTCGAAAGTTAAACTGTCATGAATTGTTAACAATAGCCTCACCTCACATTTTAATTTTTAAGCTGCTCTTAAATATATTATTTCTACATAAATTTTAAATAACCTGTTTTTTAAAATAATTAATCCAAAAAACTGGCAGGAATAGTTAATAAGATAAAGAATAAATAATAACATAGACAATAAATTACAATTAAAATTTTTAAAAAATAATGCTAATTTTCAATAAAATTACATTAGTAGTGGAGATGATTTTATGTTTGAGAAAAAGCTGAATACAAAGCCGGCAAAATTATATTATGCTGGTAATGATTTAGGTTTAACGTTTTCTGAAAATAAGATTCAGTATAAAATTTGGTCACCTCCTGCACAGGCAGCAGCTATTGAAATTTATGCTGATGATCAGGGGTATAAGAAGCTAACTGAATTTGAGTTGAGCGCTTCAATGAGTGATACCTGGCAGGTTGAATTTTCAAAAGAATATTATGGGAAATATTATCAGTTGCGATTAAAACTTCCCCGCAAAGAATATACATTTGTTGATCCCTGGACAAAGGCAGTTGGCACAAATAGCAACTATGGATTAATTGTTGATCCAGCTAAAATTTATCCTCCAACCTGGACTCATGACCAGAAAGTGGAACTTGAAGATCCGGTTGATGCTGTAATTTATGAACTGCATGTTAAAGATTTTTCTGCCTCAAAAGAAAGTGGAATTCGACATAAGGGTAAATATAGTGCATTTACCGAAAGGCATAGTGTAAATAAAGAGGGCATGCTGACTGGGATTGCCCATCTAAAAGAATTAGGGGTAACTCATGTCCACTTACTTCCTGTTTATGACTTTGCCTCAGTTGATGACACTGATCCTGATGATTATAATTGGGGCTATGATCCCTTATATTATATGGTTCCAGAAGGATCATATGCCTCTAATCCTTCTAATGATAGCAGAATTTATGAGTTTAAAAAAATGGTAAAGACACTTCATGCTTATGGAATTGGTGTAATTATGGATGTAGTTTATAACCACACTTATCATACCCAGAATTCACCTTTTCAGAAGATCTTTCCTAATTATTTTTACCGTTTTACTGAAGATGGAAAGTTTGCTAATGCATCTGGCTGTGGAAATGAGATTGCAACTGAGCGGGAGATGATGCGTAAATATATCGTTGATTCTCTGCTTTATTGGAGCCGAGAATATCATATAGATGGTTTTAGGTTTGATTTAATGTCAGCTATTGATCGTGAAACTATGCTTTTAGCAGAACATAAGCTGCGCGAAGAAAATTCTTCAGTTTTGATTTATGGTGAGCCTTGGACAGCGATTGAGCCGCAGCTGCACCGCTATCAGCAGATTAGAAAAAGTGATCAAAAAGGAACAGGGATTTCAGTTTTTAATGATAATTATCGAAATGCGCTTAAAGGAAACAGTGATGGCACGGAAAAAGGTTTTATTCAGGGAACGATTGGTTTAGAAAGAGAAATTAATGAAGGTGTGATTGGTTCAATTGGATTAGAAGAAAGACGTTTATATGGTTTTACCCTTCACCCCGGAGAAAGTATTAATTATTTAGAAGCTCATGATAATTTAACACTTTGGGATAAGCTGGCCCGCTCCTGTCCTGGAGCTGATGAGGAGCAGCGAAAGAAGATGCACAAGCTGGGTCAGACAATTTTATTCACTTCTCAGGGAGTCCCTTTTATGCTTGGCGGGACTGAATTTTTGAGGACTAAATTTGGTGATAAAAACAGTTTTGCTTCTGATGTTTCAGTAAATGAATTGAAATGGGAAAGGAAGACTACTTATAGAGACCACTTCAACTATGTTAAAGGTTTAATCAATCTCCGCAGTCATCATCCTGCTTTTAGGATGAGAAAAAGATCGGATATCAAAGAACATTTGCATTTTATAAATTCTCCATTTGGAACTGTAGGTTATGGTATTTTCAATAATGCTAATGAAGATTCCTGGAGTACAATTTTAGTTTTGTTAAACCCTTCTAAAGAATGGAAGCAGTTTCATCTTCCGGAAAATAGAACCTGGGCTATTGTTGTTGATGACCAAGAGGCAGGAACTGAGCCAATTAGATTTTTTCATTCAAATGAAGTTTTAGTGCCGCCAATAACAGGTATGGTAATTTATGCTGCAGATTTAGTTACAGGCTATTAAAAGCTTGTAGCTTTTCTGCTCTTATGATAAAATAAATAACAAGTATCTGAGCAGTGAGTATTATAATTTATTTTGAATTGTGGAAATCTTCATTTATTTAAAGCTAGGATTAAGAAGGGAGAAGATAGTAGCTTATGGTTAAAGTTAAAAGTTTAGAAAGAGATAAGGATTTGGAAAATGTTGAGCTGCCGGAAGAGGTTGAAGAACTGCTTGCAGCCTGTCCTAAATATATCGTTGCTCACAATGAACAGCAATTGGTAGATCTCTCAGTGAGAGATGCGAAAAATGGATGTCAGGAGGTTAAATATGATATTCCTGGACGAGGAGAAGTTGTAGAGGCAGTTGTCTGTAAAGTGAGGAATGGTATTTCTGCAAATTATCCTGAACCATATATGAGGCGGCGTGATCCTAACTGTATGCTGATTGCAGATGAAAAGGCTACAGATAAGGAAAAATATGAAAATCGTTTTGGTGAAAAATTTGAAGATGGAATGCGCGAAGAAACCTTTGATTGGTTAAAAAATCAAGAACTTGCGCTTTTCTTTTTTGAAACTGGACCAAAGGGTTTAGGTGTTAAAGCTCTGGCTGTTGTACCAGCAAATGCTGCCTTTTTTGCTTTTGGTCTTTCACTACTGCAGGGGATTGTTGATACTCGCAAGCGGGAAGAAGTGTTTAAACCTACTTCTCATATTTACATTGCTCCTCCATTTAGACACACTCATTTTAATGGTGAACAGGTTGTAGTTCACCGCAGACTTGATAATAAATATGAAATGTTTGCCTATAATTTATATCCAGGACCCAGTGCCAAAAAGGGAGTTTATGGAATGCTGATTAACCAGGGTGAAAAAGAGGAGTGGGTAACTTTACACTGCTCAGCTGTTCAGGTAGTAACACCCTATGGTAATACAGTTAATATTTCACATGAAGGTGCCAGCGGTGGCGGTAAAAGTGAAATGTTAGAAGACATGCATCGTGAACGAAGTGGGCGGCTGCTTTTTGGAAAAAATTTAATGACAGATGAAAAATTTCATATAACTTTACCACAGGGTTGTGGTTTGAGGCCGATGACTGATGATATGGCTATTTGTCATAATTCACTTCAGAAAAATAATGGAAAATTAACTTTAATGGATGCTGAGAATTCCTGGTTTGTAAGGGTAGACCATATTAATAAGTATGGTACAGAACCAAATCTAGAGGCGATTACAGCTAATCCAGATAAACCTTTATTGTTTCTAAATATTGATGCTGCACCAAATAGTACAGCTTTAATCTGGGAGCATATAGAAGATGAGCCGAATAAACCATGTCCTAATCCTCGGGTTACTATTCCGAGAAATATTATACCTGATGTTTTAAAAGAACCATTATCAATTGATGTCCGCAGTTTTGGGGTGAGAGTTCCTCCCTGCACTAAGGAAAATCCTACTTACGGTATTTTAGGATTATTCCATGTTTTACCACCTGCTTTGGCCTGGCTCTGGCGTTTAGTTGCTCCAAGAGGACATGGAAATCCAAGTATTATTACTGGAGATGGAATGAGTTCTGAAGGAGTTGGCTCTTACTGGCCTTTTGCAACAGGTAAAAAAGTTGATCAGGCTAATTTATTATTAGAACAGATTATGGATACTCCAAAAGTAAAATATATTTTAATTCCAAACCAGCACATCGGTGCCTGGAAAGTTGGATTCATGCCTGAATGGATAACCAGAGAGTATTTAGCTCGTCGGGGTGGAGCCTGGTTTACAGAAGATCAGCTGCGGCCGGCTAGAATGCCGCTGCTTGGATACTCACTGCAGGAACTGCTGGTCGAAGGTCAAAACATTGAAAGAGAATTTCTGCAGGTTCACCGCCAGGCAGAAGTAGGAGAAAAGGCCTATGATATTGGCGGTAAGATTCTTTCTGATTTCTTTAAAAAATGTTTAAGAGATTATTTAGAACCTGGTCTACATCCTGTGGGCCGCAAAATAATCGAAACAGCTCTTAATGATGGGACAATAGATGATTACAGTGATTTAATTGAAGGTGAACCAATAATTAGAGAAATTTAAAAAATTGGAGAAGGACAGAAATGTCCTTCTCTTTTTAAGTTAATAGAGTCTTATTTAAAAGCTTGGATTAGCATAAAAATCAATGTATACATGGATAATCATTTAAAATTATATAATTTATGATATAATTTTTTTTATACTAAAATAAATTAATCAAAGGAGGAGATCAATGCTCGAATTATTTTTAACAGTAAATAGTGCAGTAAACTCAGTTGTCTGGGGACCACCATTTTTATTTTTGCTGGTTGGGACTGGTCTTTATCTAACTATTAGGCTGGATTTTTTACAGTTTAAGCATTTTAAGTTATCTTGGGATAAAAGTTTTGGCCGTTATTTTAAACGAGATGTCGAGAATGAAGAAGGAGTTTTATCATCTTTCCAGGCCATCAGTTCAGCAATGGCAGCTACTCTGGGAGTTGGAAATATTGCCGGTGTTAGTACAGCTTTATCACTTGGTGGCCCGGGAGCAGTTTTTTGGATGTGGGTTTCAGCCCTGGTTGGAATGGCAACAAAATTTGCCGAAGCACAGCTAGGAGTTAAGTTTAGAGAAAAAACTGGAGAAGATGAATATAGTGGTGGAGTAATGTATTATATTGAAAATGGTATGGGAGGCAACTGGAAGTGGCTTGCTTCTTTATATGCATTTTTTGCTGGAATTGCAGCGTTTGGTATTGGAAATATGGTTCAGTCAAATACTCTAGCTCATGCTGCAGAAGATGGTTTTGCAGTACCAACCTGGATTACAGGGATAGTAGTTTCTTTATTAGTTGGTTTGGTTGTTCTAGGAGGAATTAAAAGAATAGGTAAGGTAGCAGAAAAATTAGTTCCCTTAATGGCAGCTTTTTATTTTATTGGTGGAGCAGTGATAATCATTTCTCATTATTCTGAGATACCAGCTGTTATGGCCACAATATTTAGCAGTGCCTTTAATCCAGCTGCAGCTTTTGGTGGTTTTGCAGGTGCTTCTGTCAGAATGGCAGTTCGTTTTGGTATAGCTCGAGGAGTTTTCTCAAATGAGGCAGGTTTAGGAGCAGCTTCTATTGTTCACGCCCAGGCAAGAAACAAGCCAACCCGTCAAGGTATGTGGGGAATTTGGGAAGTTTTTATTGATACAATTGTTGTTGGTACTATTACAGCTTTAGTTGTGCTTTTAACTGGAGCTTTAGGGACTGGAGAAACTGGAGCGGTTCTTGCAGCTGAAGGATTTACCAGAGGCTTACCCGGACCTGGTGGGTATATTATAAATATTAGTATAATTATTTTTGCTTATACCACCATGCTGACCTGGAGTTTTTATGGTGAAGAAAGCTGGAAATATTTATTTGGTAAAAAAATTGTAAAACCATACCGAATTGTTTTTGTACTCTTGCTTTTTGTAGGGGCAATAGGGGCTTTAGAACCAATCTGGCTTTTAGCTGATACATTGAATGGTTTAATGGCAGCGCCAAATTTAATAGCCTTAGTTGTACTTGCAGGAGCGGCTGTAAAAGAAAAAGATAAATATTTATTAGAACTAGAAGATGATAAAGCGGCTTAACTATGGTATTTTAATTATTAATATCTTAAACAACTAAATAACTGGTCTGAAAGCTGATTAGTTTTTAGAATTAATAAAGGCATGTGGAAATTGAACTCCACATGCCTTTTTATACTTTATTAGACTATTGTATTTTTGGATATAATCATTGGGAGGTTCGTATCTCCTTTTAATGATTTATCAGCAGTAATTTGAACACCCTTATCTAAAATGACATTTTCTAGATAGGCATTGGCTCCAATCACTGATTTCTGCATAATAATAGAATTTTTGATTGTTGCTCCTGGATGGACTTTTACTCCTCTAAAGAGCACACTATTTTTTACCTCACCTTTAATCGAACATCCATTAGCAGCCAGAACATTTTTAGCATTAACTCCATTTTTATAGGCTGTTGGCGCCTCATCTTTTGGTTTAGTATAGATAGGGCCATTCTTTAAAAATAGATCCTGCCAGACATTTGGTTTCAATAGTTCTAAGTTGCTTTTATAATAGCCATTAATTGAGTTGATAACTGCAGCATAAGAGCGGAAGGGGTAACCATAAATCTTTAAATTGTTCAGGTTACCAATAATTGCATTTTTAACAAAATCCCATTCACCTTTTGAAATACAGTCATCAATAATATCTAAAAGTAGATCTTTTTTCATTATATATTTCTGCATAGAGATTTTTTTATAATAATTCTTTTTAGGGTTTACTTTCATATCAATAATTCGGTCATTATCATCAGTGTTAATTACAGTATAAGTTGTGTCTCGACGAAAAACATCCAGTTCTCGATATATTATTGTAATATCATTTTCGTTTTCTAAATGGTATTTAAAAGCATCTCTGTAATCAATATTTGCTACTACATTAGGGCTGCCGATGATTACATATTCCTGAGTGCTTCTTTTAATATAATCTATATTGCTGGCAAAGTTCTGCAGATCCCCCTTATAGGCTCTATTTGCCTGATAAATATGGGCGGGAGGTAAAATAAAAAGTCCATTGCGCTTTCGATCTAAATCCCAGGCCTTACCAAATCCAATATGATCCATTAAGGATCTGTACTTGGTCTGAAGTAAGAGCCCTACATTAGTGATGCCAGAATTAACCAGATTAGAAAGAGGAAAGTCAATCAAACGGTAGCGGGCTCCAAAAGGAACAGAAGCTAAAGAGCGGTGTCCTGTTAGTTTATCTAAAAATGATTCATCTAGGGCATTGTTTATGATGGCCATTACATTATTCATGCTTGCGCCGCCTTTTTTATAGATAGGTGTCATCATTTTATCCCACCACCATTCCTGCTTTAATATTTGAAGCCTCTGGTATTACTTCATCATCACCGATTACTGTGATTTTTAAATCCTGATCTTCATTTTCTAGACCTATTTGAGAATCTTTTTCTATAATTACATTTCTGCCAACAATAGAATTTTTAATTTTTGCACCACTGCTGATGCGGGTATTTGGCAGGATAACTGAATCTTCAACTACAGCATCACGGGCAACTTTAACCCCAAAGAAAAGAACCGAGTTTTTGACAGTTCCCATGATTTGAGTTCCTTTGTTGATCATTGAATTATCTACTACCGCATCTTCCGAAAGGTACTGAGGTGGACGATTTGGATTTACACTGTAAATAATCCAATTTCTATCCTGCAGATCTAGCTCAGGATTTTCACCTAAAAGATCCATATGGGCCTGCCAGTAACTTTCAACAGTACCAACATCCTTCCAATAATCTTTGAAAGTATAAGCATAGAAATTTAGCTCATCAGCCATCATTTTTGGAATGATATCATGACCGAAATCACCTGCTGAATCATCATTTGCTTCAGCTTCAGCTTCTAAATATTTTTTTAGATATTCCCAGTTGAAAATGTAAATCCCCATTGATGCCAGATTGTTTTTAGCATTCTCTGGTTTTTCCTGGAATTCAATTATTTTTTGATCTTGATTGGTGTTCATAATCCCAAAACGATGTGTCTCTTCCCAGGGTACTTCCAATACTCCAATTGTAACATCTGCATTTTTATTTTTATGGTAATTCAGCATTTCTGAGTAATCCATTTTGTAGATATGATCACCTGATAGAACCAGCACATATTCTGGATCGTGAATATCTATGAACTCAATATTTTGATAAATTGCGTCTGCGGTCCCCTTATACCAGGAACCTCCTCCTTCTTTGACATAAGGAGGAAGTACAGTGACACCTCCATTGTGTCGATCGAGATCCCAGGAGCTGCCGCTCCCAATATAGCTGTTTAAAATCAAGGGTTTATATTGGGTTAATACTCCTACAGTATTGATACCTGAGTTTGAACAGTTGCTTAAGGGAAAATCAATTAAACGGTATTCAGCGCCAAAGGGTACTGCAGGTTTAGCAATATCCCTTGTTAAAACACCAAGTCTGGTACCTTTACCACCAGCCAGCAGCATAGCTATCATTTCTTCCTTCGGCATTTTAATACCTCCTTTAAAGCAGATAGAATTAGTTTAAAAATTTAATCATTACTGTTTGCTTTTTATTTGGATTTTCATTTATTTTTAATTGTTTTCAACTTCAGTTTCAGTTTTTTTCTTTTTGTTTTTATCTGTTTTTGCTGGCTTATATTTTAGGTAAATTCCGGCCAGTGGTGGTAGATTGATACTAATAGAATAGTCAAAACCATGGAAGGGTTTTGCTTCTGCTTTGACTCGAGCAGCAGTCTCATAGTTTGAACCACCAAATACCTTTTGATCACTATTTAAAATTAGTTCATAATTTCCGGGTCCGGGAACCCCAATCCGATAATTATCTCTTGGATTCGGGGTGAAGTTTAAGAGGATAATTAGTTTTTGGGATCCATTTTCAGAACTTCTTATAAAACTGATCACGCTTTGTTCATTATCATCTGCTTCAATCCAGCGGAAACCCTCTGCTTCATGGTCTAATTCCCAAAGCGCCTTTTCTTTCAGATAAACCTGATTTAGTTCCTGCATGAAATCCTGAGTTAATTGATGCTGATCATAATCAAGCAGAAGCCAGTCTAAACTCTGTTTGTAATTCCATTCGATAAATTGGCCAAATTCTCCCCCCATAAAAAGCAGTTTTTTGCCGGGATGAGCATACATGTAGCTGAAAAGAAGTCGTAAATTTGCAAATTTACGCCAGTAATCTCCCGGCATTTTATCTACAAGAGATTTTTTACCGTGAACTACCTCATCATGAGAAAGCGGCAGCACATAATTTTCGCTTTGACTGTACATGCTGGAAAATGTCAACTTGTTATGTTCCCATTTTCTATAAACAGGATCTTTTTCCATGTAGTCAAGAGTATCATTCATCCAACCCATATTCCATTTGAAATTAAAGCCCAAACCACCTTCATGGGCAGGGGCAGTTACTAGCGGCCAGGCACTTGATTCCTCAGCTATCATAAGAATTCCAGGATAGCGTTCAAACATCTCGGTATTTAATTCTTTGATAAATTCAATTGCTTCTAAATTCTCAAAACCTCCATATTCATTAGCAGCCCACTGACCATCTTCTTTCTCATAATTTAAATAAAGCATATTACTGACAGCATCAACTCTCAAACCATCAATGTGGAACTTTGCTGCCCAATAATTAGCACTAGAAATCAAAAAACTCCAAATTTCATTTTGAGCAAAATCAAAATTCAAAGTATCCCACTGAATATTTTCTGCCCTTCTGGGGTCAGAACTTTCATAAAGCTGTGAACCATCAAATAATCTTAAACCATGGTCATCTTTGCAGAAATGACTTGGCACCCAGTCCATAATTACTCCAATATCATTCTGGTGGAGCTGATCAACAAAATACATAAAATCCTCAGGGGTGCCGTAACGAGAAGTTAGGGCAAAATAACCTGTAGTTTGATAACCCCAGGAACCCGGAAACGGATATTCTGTTAAAGGCATTAGCTCAACATGAGTAAAACCCATCTTATTTATATAAGGTACAAGTTCATCTGCAATATCTCTATAGTTCATTAATTCCCCATCATCTTGTTTCCACGAGCCAAGATGCATCTCATAAATACTTATAGGCTCCCTAAGATGATTAGATTTTTTTCTTTTCTTAAGCCATTTTTTGTCATTCCAGCTGTAATCTTTTGCTTCATAAATTTGCGAGGCAGTTTTTGGAGCTTTTTCTTGTCTTCGGGCATAAGGATCTGTTTTAACTCTAATTACACCTCTATAACCTCGAATCCAATATTTATAATACATTTCATTTTCTGCACCTTCGACAAAGGTAGTCCAAATTCCGGAGTCTTTAATTTTCTGCATCGGATTTTTACTTTTGTTCCAATCATTGAAGTCACCAATTACACTAATTTCTTCAGCATTTGGAGCCCAGACGGTAAAGCGCACCCCTTTTTTTCCTTTTTCTTGAGTGAGATGTGCTCCTAGAAAATTATAACTTTCATAATGTCTTCCTTGATGAAAAAGATAACGGTCATAGTCACCAGGATAATTTTTATTTGGCATTAAACTCCCCCCTAAAACTTGATTCAAAATTTATTTTAATGAAGCTAGTAAACTTAATAAACATAAAATCTGCTGTTGTATTATATTTATTCTCTATTTAATTTAATTTTCCTTTAATTAATCATTATAGTTGAGCTGTTTTTCTACAGGCAGCCGGCCAGAAAATATAATTAGTTGACATTGAACTGCAATTTTAATAAACTAAATGTATAGATCATAAAAATTTAGTTGATTTTGTAAATTAGTAGGCAGTAGATAGAGATTGAGTGTATAATTATAGGAGGTGGCTCCATGAAAAAAGGAAAAAAGAAAATTTTATTTGTAGCTTCAGAGGCGGATCCGTTTATTAAAACGGGGGGATTAGCTGATGTAGCTGGTTCATTACCACAGGCATTAATAGAAGAGGGTCATGATGTAAGATTGGTGATTCCACAGTATAGACAGATTCCAGAAAAATATAAAGATAGAATGGAATCAGTTTGTCATTTTAGAACAAAATTAGCTTGGCGGGATACATATTTAGGAGTAAATAAATTAGTAGAAGACGGAGTTCCAGTTTATTTCATAGATAATCAATATTACTTTGATCGTGATTCAATTTATGAAAATGAAGATAAGCATGAACAATTTGCTTTCTTTTCCCAGGCTGTATTAGATATGCTGCCTGTAATTGGATTTAAACCTGATGTTATTCATGCAAATGATTGGCAGACAGGCCCTTTACCTCTGCTTTTTGCAGATCGTTACCGTCAGCAGAGTTATTATCAGGATATTAAAACAGTCTTTACAATCCATAATCTTCGCTATCAGGGACAGTTCCCTGGTCATGCTTCAGGAGATGTTTTAGGAGTAGCTCCACATCACTGGGCAAGCGGTAATATTAGGCACAACGGTTTGCTTAATTATATGAAAGCAGGGATTATGTATGCTGATCATATAACTACAGTGAGTGAAAGTTATGCAAATGAGATCCAGACTTCATATTTTGGTGAAGGTCTGGATTATGCTCTTAGATTAAGGGCTGATGACTTAAGCGGTATTTTAAATGGTATTAGCTATGACAAATTTGATCCAGAAACAAACAAAAACCTTGCAGTTCGTTTTTCAAAAGGGGAAGTTGATAAAAAAATTGCAAATAAGGTTCATATTCAGCAAAAAATGGGTCTGGAAGTAAATGGTGATAAACCACTGATTGGCTTTATTTCTCGATTGGTCGAACAGAAAGGCTTAGATCTGGTAAAAGCTGTTTTTGATGAAATAATGGCAACCGGAGCTCAGTTTTTAATTTTGGGTACCGGCCAAAGAGAATATGAAGAATTCTTTAGGGCAAAACAGCTTGAATATCCAGATGACCTATCAGTTAATATTAAATATGATGCCCAGCTTGCTGATCAGATTTATGCAGGAAGCGATATGTTCTTAATGCCTTCCCGCTTTGAGCCCTGTGGCTTAAGTCAGCTGATTAGTTTCCGCTATGGAACTATTCCGGTAGTTAGAGAAACTGGTGGTTTAAATGATACTGTGGTTGCTTATAATGAAGAAACCGGTGAGGGTACTGGTTTTAGTTTTGCAAATTATAATGCCCACGACATGCTGCATACAATTGAAAGAGCAGTTTCCTTTTATGATCAGAAAGGAATCTGGAATAAGCTGGTCACTCGAGTAATGAATCTTGATTACAGCTGGCATAATTCAGCTCAAAAATATTCCGAACTCTACCGTCAGTTAAACGGAGATGAGGGACAGAAACTTCTACAAAAAGGTGATGAATCAGAAGTTCAAATTAAGGTTTATGAGCCTGATGTGAAGCCAAAGCCTGAGGTGAAGCCAAAGAAAACTAAGGCATCTAAAAAAATAAGCATTAATCAGGCTGCAGCTTCTGAATTAGCTGAATTACCTGGTATTGGTGATGCATATGCAGAACGAATAGTAAATTATAGAGAGCAAAATGGTGACTTTACTAAAAAATCTGATTTAATTAAGGTTAAAGGTATAGGTAAGAAAAAGTATCAAAAAATTTCAAAATTACTTACATTATAACAGTTAAGTCTATTTTATAACTGAGTTTTAGACCGTCTTAATCGGCGGTCTTTTACTTGTTAATATTGATAAAAATGTCACAATTAAATAAAATACACTTTTGTTTGCTAATATGCAGGAGATTAAATATAATAGAAATAGAGAAAACTAAGTTTGAAGTTTTAATATAGTTTGCTGTTTAGATTAGTAAATTAATTTAGGTAATTAAAATATAAAACTGATTGTGATAATCTGGAGGTTAGATAATGAAAATAGCATTAGTTTCATTTGTATCTGAAGTACATGATGAAAAAAAGGTAGATCAAAGTTTGGATTCTCAAATTACAATTTTAGAGGATAATTTTGAAATTGAAGAAGTTCCGGCAGATGAAATTCCTTTTACCAATTTTAATGAATATGATTTGACAATTAATTTTATTAAAACAGGTGGTTCGGAAGCTGCTTTTGCTGAAAATGTGGAGTATCTGCCGCAGCCAGCTTATCTTTTAGCAGCAGAGCTTAATAATTCTTTACCAGCAGCTTTAGAAATTTTAAGTTTTTTAAATGCTGAAGGTCTTGCTGGAAAAATACTGCATGGAGATATGAAAGAAGTTACAGCAGAAATAGAAGAGCTGGCAGCCTATAAAAAAGTAAGAAATAAGATAGCTGCTGCTAAGTTTGGAATTATTGGTCAGCCATCTGATTGGTTAATTGGAAGTAAGGTGGATTATGAACATGCAGCTCATCACTGGGGTAGTGAATTTGTAGATATCGAGCTTGATCAGATTTATCAGGCATTAAAGCAGGTTGATTCTGCAAAAGCTAAAAGAATTGCAGCTGATTTTTTAGAAAATGCCGCTGATATTGTTGAAAGCAGTAAGGCTGATCTGGTTGAGGCAGCAAAAATTTATCTGGCACTAAGAGATGTTATTGCCAAAAATGATTTAGATGTAATTACCATTCGCTGTTTTGATATTGTTAAGAAATTAAATACTACAGGCTGTCTGGCACTTTCACTTTTAAATAATGAAGGCCTGATTGCAGGTTGTGAGGGTGATGTTCCAGCTGCTTTTACAATGTTTTTAGCTTATCAACTTACAGGTGTTATGCCTTTTATGGCAAATCCAGCTGCCATAGATAAAAAGAATGATGAAATTTTATTTGCCCACTGTACTGTAGCAACCGAAATCAGTGATGATTATATTATTCGTTCACATTTTGAAACAGGTATTGGAGTTGGAATTCAGGGAATATTGGAAGCAGGACCGGTAACTGTCTTTAAAATTGGTGGTGCTGGTTTAGAGCAGTATTTTGTGGCTGAGGGGGAGATTATAGAGAATTTAAATTCTCCTAATGCCTGCAGAACGCAGCTTAAAATTTCCTTACCCCAGAGTTCAGATTATTTTTTAAATGATAGTATTGGAAATCACCATATAATTATTCCCGGCTATCATGCAGATATAATAAATGAATTTCTTGGTATGGAATAGATTAAATAAATTTACAGGAGGAATATAATGTCAAAATTATTAGAAGTAAAAAATCTGCATCTTAAAATTGAAGATACAGAAATCTTAAAGGGAATGGAATTTTCCTTAGAAAAAGGGGAAGTTTTTGCACTTATTGGGCCAAACGGCTGTGGGAAATCAACTTTAGCCTATACTTTGATGGGAATTAACAAATATCATCCTCAAAAAGGTGAAATGTATTTTAAAGGTGAAAAAATTAATGATTTAAAAATTACCGAAAGGGCCAAAAAAGGTATTACTTTAGCCTGGCAGGAGCCGGCTCGTTATCAGGGGGTAACTGTTCGAGAATTTTTGGCCTTAGGTCTTAAGAGCAAAGGCGAAGAAGTTACAGAAGAAAAGTTGAGAGATGCTTTAAATAAAGTAGCTATTAATCCCTACCAATATCTTAATCGTTTTGTTGATAAAAGTTTAAGTGGTGGTGAAAGAAAAAGGATTGAATTAGCATCTTTAATTTTGATGCATCCAGAATTAATAATCTTAGATGAACCTGATTCTGGTGTAGATGTTGTTGCCTTAAATAATATTGCTGAGATGATAAATTATTTTAAAGAATCAGGCAGTGGTATTTTATTGATTACTCACTCAGAGGAAATGCTTAAATATGCTGATCAGGCCGCCTTAGTTTGTGAAGGAGAAATTATACGCCAGGGTAACCCAGCAGATATTAGTGAATACTTTAAATCTTTCTGCTATCCATGTGCTAAGGAAGAAGAATGTGAGACGGAGGTGGCCAGTTAATGAATGATTATGAAATGATGGTTAATGCCTATAAAGATGCTGGTGGAGATGATATCTTTGCCGATAGTGAAGTAGCTCATCTAGTTTTAGAAAGAGATAAAATTTTAGGAATGCATGCTGTTGAAGGCTTAGAAGTTGAAGCTGATAAAATCAGTGAAGATACTGTTAAAGTTAAAGTGCTTGTTAAAGCGGGTTATCAAATCAAAAACCCTGTTCATATGTGTTTTGGAGTTTTACCAAAAGAAGGCCGCCAAAAAATAGATATGAATGTTGAAGTACAAAAAAATGCTAAGGTTGAAGTAGTAGCGGACTGTGTTTTTCCTAATGCAGTTAAGGTAGAGCATATTATGGATGCTGTAATAAATATTGATGACGGGGGCAATTACATATATAAAGAACATCATTTTCATGGGGATAATGGTGGAGTAGAAGTAATTGCTAAGTCAGATATTAATGTAGAAGCAAACGGTAAATTGGTGACTAAATTTGACCTTTTAGAGGGTCGGGTTGGTAAAATTGATTTTGATTATAAAGCAAATATTGCTGAACATGGAACAGTAGAAATGCTGGCCCGGATTAGTGGTCAAAAAAATGATTTAATTAAAATCAGGGAAGCTGCACATTTAAATGGTGAATCTGCTCGAGGAATATTAGATTCCAAAATTGCTTTGAAAGATCAAGCAGAGGCAGAAATTTATAATGAATTAACTGCAGATGCTGCTGAAGCGATGGGTCATGTTGATTGTACTGAAATTATTAAAGATCAGGCGATAGCACGAGCTATTCCGATTGTAGATGTTCGTCATCCAGAAGCTAAGGTAACTCACGAGGCTGCAATTGGTAGTGTTGACAGCACCCAACTGCAGACATTAATGTCCCGTGGACTTGATGAAGAAGAGGCTTCAGATGTAATTATCCAGGGTCTGCTTAATGATTAACCTATAAAATTACAGCTTACAGCTACCGTTTACTGGACCAATATTTACCAAATGATAAATGTTAAAAATCCATATAATATATTTTATGGATATAATTGGGTCGGTAAACGGTTGCTGTACACCCGTACAAAAAGGAGGGATTTTATGTTTAAGAAAAATAACTTATTTACAGTAATTTTCCTATTTATTTTTCTTTTAGCTGCAGCAGTTCCTGTTTCTGCACTTGAAGTTAATGTTCAGGCACCAACTGTACCGGGAGCCTTACCATTTTTGTGGATGCAGGAAAAAATTGAACTGCCAGCAGCATTAGAGATTAAGCTTAATTTATCATCAGATCATCAGCGCGGAATGTCATTGCTTGCTCAAAATGATATTGATCTTTTAATTACTGGTTCTAATGTTGGAGCTAATGCTTATAACCGCGGTATAAATCTTAAAATGATGAATGTTAATACTTGGGGAATTGATTATTTGCTGACAAATGGTTTTAAAACAGAATCTTGGGCTGACCTTAGAGGAAAAAATTTAGCTTTACCTCTGCAGGGAGGACCACTAGACTTTTTGGCAAGGTACTTAGCTCAGAAAAATGGTCTTGATCCAGAAAAAGACTTAAATTTAATCTATAGAGCCCTGCCGGGAGGGGCCCAATTATTTATGGCAGGAGAATTAGAAGCCATTATTTTGCCAGAGCCATTAGTGACAATTAGTCTTGCAAATCGAGAAGAAGCTGTATTATCGATGGACTTACAGGAGGAATGGGCTAAGCTAAATGGGGATAATAGAATTCCTTTTGTAGCTCTTTTTGTTAACGGAGAATTTAGCAGCAAATATCCTCAGTTTACAGATATAATAAATGCCTATTATGCTAAAGGTGTTGAATGGATAAATAATAATCCTGAAGCAGCAGCTGAACTTGCTGCAGAACATTTTGAAATACCAGCACCTATTTTTAAAAAATCTCTAAATAGAGTTAATTTAAATATTTATTCTGAGATGGAGAGCAGAAAATTAACAGAATTATATTTTGGTGAAATGTTAAAAATATATCCAGAACTTTTAGGTGGATCTTTACCCGATGAAGAATTCTATTATTAAACCGTTTTGGATTTTGTTATTTTTTATTTTTCTAATCTGGGAAAGGAGTGCGGCTGGTCTAAACAGCCTTATTCTGCCCTCGATTGGAGAAAGTTATCAGGCTTTAAAAGAAATTGCTCTATCCGGAATATTACTTGAAAGTTTTATAATCACTTTAAGAAGAACCCTAATTGCTTATGGGCTGGCTGTTATTTTAGGTATTATTACAGCACTTTTGCTCTATCGTTTTAAGTTTTTGCAGAGAACATTTAGACCTTTAATTACTGTGATTCAGGCAACTCCACCAGTAGTCTGGGTTTCTCTGGCAGTGGTTTGGTTTGGAGTTGCAGATGATTTGACGCCGATATTCTTGATATTTATAGTCTCATTACCAGTGATTTTTGTTAATATTTTTCAGGGCTTAGAAGATATGAATGTAGAATTAGTTGAGATGGCCCAGGCCTATTCCACACCAAAATATAGAATTTTAAAAGAAATTTATCTTCCATCATTATTACCAGCCTTAGTTTCTGCTTTAAGTATAGCTTTTGCCTTTGCCTGGAAATCATCAGTTTTTGCAGAATTTATAGCTTCTTCGAGCGGTATTGGTTATCAGTTGAGCCGAGCTAATTCAATGATGGCAACCGATAGGCTTTTTGCCTGGACCATAGTTTTAATACTATTTATGCTGTTTGTTGAATATTATTTATTAGAGAAATTAAAAAAACATGTCAGCAGGTGGAAAAATGACTAAAGAGCAAATAATGTTGAAGCTTAAAAATATAAATAAGTCATTTCAAGATTTAACAGTACTTAAAAATTTAGATTTAGAAATTAATCAGGGGGAAATATGCTGTTTGCTTGGACCTTCAGGTAGTGGTAAAACAACACTATTTAGAATTGCAGCCGGGCTGGAAAAAGCTGATTCCGGTGAAATAACTAAAAATAGTGATCCTCGTTTTGCTTATGTATTTCAATCTCCAAGACTTCTGCCCTGGAAAAATGCTGAAGAAAATTTGATTTTTGTCCAGAAAAATTACGGTTTAGAATCTGAAAAATCTTTAAGAGATTTACTTTTTCGATTGGCAAAGCTAGAAAATTTTAAAACAGCATATCCAGATGAACTATCAGGAGGTATGCAGCAGAGATTGGAGTTAATAAGAGCTTTTGCAGTTAAACCTGATTTAGTATTTTTGGATGAGCCTTTTAAATCACTGGATATGAAGACCAGGATGAATTTAAGAAAATTAATTACTGTCATTCAGGCGGAAACTGGTATCACATTGTTTTTAATAACTCATGATCCTGAGGAGGCACTTTTGCTGGCTGATAGAATCTACATTATGGCAGCTGAAAAGCAGGGAATAATTAAAGAAATTAAGATTGAAAAGGCAAGAGAAAAAAGAAAAATTTCTGATCCAGAACTTTATCAGCATTTGGAGAATATAATGGATATTTTTAGTGATTTAGTTTCAGATTTAGAAGATGCAGGAGACGAAATAAAGAGACTATTTTAAATTTTAGATTAAATTTTTATTTGTTAATTGTAATTTGAGCTGAAAATAGAGAAAGGATGATTGTATGACTCCAAAAATAGGTATTGCACTTTCCGGGGGAGGAGTTAAAGGTTTTGCTCATTTAGGAGTACTGAAGGCCTTGGAAGAGAAGGGAATAGAAGCAGATGTATTGGCTGGTGTCAGTGCTGGGGCAATTGTTGGCTCCTTCATTGCAGCTGGAAAGAAACCATCAGAGGTAATGAAATTAATTAACGAAAGTGATTTTTTCGATTTTGCAAAACTTAGTTTGCCTAATCGAGGTATTTTTACATTGGATAATATGACTGAAAACTTAAAAAAATCACTCGGAATTAAAAGTTTTGAGGAATTAAAAATCCCTTTTTATGTTGGGGCAGCTAATATAGAGAGAGCAAGGATGGAATATTTTGATAAAGGAGATTTGATTAAAATTATTCAAGCTTCAGCATCTATTCCAGTTTTATTTTCACCAGTTGAAATTAATGGGGAATTATATGTAGATGGGGGTCTTTTTGAAAACTTACCTGTAAACCCACTTTTAGATAAATGTGATATTTTAATTGCTGTTAATGTAATGCCGGTAAACTTAAATGGAAAGTTAGATAGTATAACAGATATTGCGGTCAGAACTTTTCAGCTAAAAACAATTGTGAATGCTGAGGAATTAAAGGCAAAGGCTGATATCTTTATTGAGCCAACTGGAATTGAAAAATATAATATTTTGAACACCAAATATAGCCAGGAACTTTATGATCTCGGTTATAATTATTGTAAAAATTTAGAGATAGAAATCTAAAAAAAGTTAACTGGAGTTGATTTTGAAATAGCTTCAGAATTAAATCATTGCCTAATTTTATCTTTAAAATTCATAGAGGCAGCCGTTTAACAATAATTTAAAATCCCTATTTTGACAGGCATTATAGGCTTTTTTATTTAAGAGTAAAAATTTGACTTAATAAAAAAACAATTATATAATTAAATCAGAGTGAATAAAGATTTTCTATTAAAATATAAGCAATTCAAAATTTAAAGGGAGGTCAGATTTATGAGCGAATATCATGAACCAGAAGAAAAATTAACGGAAGAAGCGATTGATTATCATCGTATTATCAAGAGTGTGATTGAAGAATTAGAGGCAGTTGATTGGTACAATCAAAGAGCAGCTGCTACAAATGACCCTGATATTAAGGCAATTGTAGAACATAACCGTGACGAAGAAATTGAGCACGCCTGTATGGGGCTGGAATGGCTGCGCCGTAATAATCCTGTCTGGGATGAAATGTTAAGAACTTTCCTTTTTACAACAGCAAAAATTACTGAAGTTGAAGAAGAGGGTGAAGGTGGAGAAGGCGCGGAAGAAGACGCCTCAGCTTCCACAGGATCTCTTGGTTTGGGTAGTATGAGAGGAGGAGAATAAATGGATATTTTAAAACGATCATTAGCACCATTTGCAGCAGAGGCTTGGGATTTCTTAGATGACGAGGCAACTGATGTATTAAGTCAAAAATTAAAAGCACGTAAAGAGGTGGATTTTCTAGGCCCTAAAGGTTTAGAATTATCCTCAATTAATACCGGTCGTTTCAGTCCTGTAGGAATTGAAGATGTTGAAGGGGTAACTTATTCTACAAGAGAAGTACTTCCCCTGGTAGAGCTTAAAGTTCCTTTTACAATGAAATTAAGTGAAATTGAAGCTTTAGCTCGGGGAGCAGAAGATGTTGATACTGATGAATTAATTGAAGCTGCTTCTAAAATAGCAAAAGCGGAAAATAAAGCTGTATTTTATGGTCTTGATGAAGTAAATATTGAAGGTGTCGTTGAAGCTTCGGAATACGAAGAAGTTAGTGTCTCTGGTGGAGAAAAAGAATTAATTGCTGGGCTTTTAAAAGCACTTAATTTATTCGAAGAAAACAGTGTAGGTGGCCCTAAGCGCTTACTTTTAGGACCTGAGCTTTATTCTCTACTCTATGAATTAGATGATAAAGGTTATCCACTTAAACGTAAAGTTGAAGAAATGGTGGATAGCGGTACCGTATTAGTTCCTGATCTCGGAAACAGAGGACTTTTAATTTCTGAGCGTGGTGGAGACTTTGAATTAACTATTGGTCAGGATATTTCTCTTGGTTTTGAAGATAGGAATGGTGATGAGGTAGAATTATTTTTCCTCGAAACATTTACATTTAGAGTAAATGGACCAGAAGCTGCTGTTGTCCTGAAATAAGAATAAAATGAATTAAATTATAAAACCGTCTGCTGGATTGATTTTAGTGGGCGGTATTTTTTGCATTTTTAACAAACATCTGTTTGAAATAGCTGGTTTATTGTAGTATAATATAATTAAAGATATCAATAGTAATACAATCTTCATTTAACATATATTTTGTTATTTTTAGGAGCTTCTCAAACTCCTTTCAGTCAAACATCGAGAAGCTAATTCCCTAAAAATAACAAAATATACTATTCCGATTGAATCATTACTATTGATACCTTTAATTATTGGGTTAAGAAATCTAAAACAGCAATAAAGATGCTGATAATTTATGTATTTTCTTTTGACAGGATTTTAAATTGAGAAATGAATCAGAATTAGAAAGGAAAAAAGATGGAACTTCAGAAAAAACTTGAAATTTTAAGTGATGCAGCTAAATATGATGTTTCCTGTTCTTCGAGCGGCAGCGGCAGTCGTGGTAACAGCAGCAGTTTAGGGAACACTAAAAATAGTGGAATTTGTCACAGCTGGACGGATGATGGCCGCTGTGTTTCCCTGCTTAAAATTCTTTTTACAAATTACTGTATTTACGACTGTCAATATTGTGTCAATAGGGTCAGCAGTGATCGCCCCCGAGCTGCTTTTACGCCGGAAGAAGTTGCTCAGCTGACTGTTGACTTTTATAAAAGAAATTACATAGAAGGATTATTTTTAAGCTCTGCAGTTAATAGAGATCCTGACTGGACAATGGAGCAGCTGCTGAGAACTGCCCAACTGCTGAGAAATAAGCATAATTATCAGGGATATATTCATTTAAAAGCAATTCCAGGAGCAGATTTCAAATTAATTTATCAGGCGGGCTTATTAGTAGATAGAATGAGCATCAATATTGAACTTCCCAGTGAAAGCAGCTTAGAGAAATTAGCTCCCCAGAAGAAAAAAGCAGGTATTTTAGCTCCTATGAAAGGAATAGGAAAAGGGATAGAAAATAATCTAATTGAGAGAAAAAAATATAAGCAGAAAGAAAAATTTGTACCTGCCGGTCAGTCAACTCAATTGATTGTTGGGGCCAGCCCCGAGTCAGATCGTCAGATACTATCACTTTCAGAAGGATTATATGATCATTTTAATTTAAAAAGAGTATATTATTCTGCTTATTTACCGGTGGGTAATTCTTCTCTTCTGCCTGCACTACCCGGCCCACCATTAAAGCGCGAACATCGTCTTTATCAAGCCGACTGGTTACTTCGCTATTACGGATTTAAAGCGGGAGAATTGTTGACTCCCAGCAGAGAAAACTTTGATTTAAAAATTGATCCTAAAGCAGATTGGGCACTTAATAATTTAGATCAATTTCCGGTAGAAATTAATACTGCAGATTTTGAGATGCTGCTGCGGGTACCTGGAATTGGCCCAGTATCTGCAGCTAAAATAATTAAAGCAAGAAAAGAAACAAGACTAAGCCATTACAATCTAAAGAAAATGAAGATTAGTTTAAAAAGGGCTAATTTTTTTATTACCTGTAATGGTAAATATGCAGCTGCAGTCCCTTTTGAGAGTGAAATAATTTACAGCAGATTGGCAGAAAAAGAAAGCCAGCAGCTTTCCTTATTTACAGAAAATGCGGGCACTGAGCAGGAATGGGAATTAGATAAAGTAAATTAGAAAAGACAAAGAGGTAAATAATTATGAAATCAAAGTTAAATCAAGGAGCAAAAAAAGTATATGTCTATGATGGAAGTTATCAGGGCCTTTTAACTGCCTTATACTGGAGTTTTAAATTAAAGGAGATTCCAATTAAAATAATTCCGGAGTCAAAATTTAAAGATGATCTGTTTTATCAAAAAAGAAAAATAAAAACCGATAATGAGAAGGCAGAATTTTTAAGTGAACAGATTAAAAAGCATATTTCAAAAAAAGCTCTGCATAATGTTTTTCGGGCCTATCTTTCTGAAACTAAAAAAATAGAACTTTATATTTTTAGATATTTATTTACTGGTTTTAAAGTTGGTAAAAGTATAGACGAATTTTTAACCAAAGATTATGTTTTGAAAGTTCAGGAAATGTGTCAAAAAGTTGCTCGAGAAAGTCATCGACTTAAAGGGTTGATCCGCCTTCAGGAAACAGCTGAGGGTAAATACTATGCTGCTGTAGAACCTGATTATAGGGTATTAATATTGCTTGCTTCTCATTTTAAAAATAGATTTTCAACTATGGATTGGATAATTCATGATCTTAAAAGGGAAGAAGCAATTATTTTCTCAGCTGCAGATCAGGAGTGGCTTTTAATTAATTTAGAAAAAGATTTTATGCCAAAGTTTTCTAAAAAAGAACAGGAAATTCAGAATCTCTGGTGCTCATTTTTCACAGCAGTAAGCATTCAAAACAGAAAAAATCCTAAAATTCAGCAGCAATTTATGCCAAAAAAATATTGGAAGCATTTGATAGAAACACCAGGAAGCAGCAGGCAATTTAAATCAAATTAGCATTTACATTAATAAGATAAAATTATATTATAATAATTGAGAAAATAGAAATTAATAAATTAACTAGGATGATTGTGATGCAGAAAAAAATAATGGCTGTTTTTGGGACCAGACCAGAAGCAATAAAAATGGCTCCACTTTTAAAAGTATTTAGGCAAAATGATAATTATAAATTAATAATTACTGTAACAGCTCAGCATCGAGAAATGCTTGATCAGGTTATGGAACTATTTCAACTTGAAGCCGATTATGATTTAGATATTATGCAGGCAAGGCAGACTTTAAGTGGACTTTCAGCTAGAATAATTAAAAAATTGGATGGAATAATAGCTGCAGAAAAACCAGATCTTTTGCTGGTTCATGGTGATACCGCATCTACTTTTATTGGTGCTCTGACTGCATTTTATAATCAAATTGATATTGCTCATGTGGAAGCAGGTTTAAGAACACACGATAAATATTCTCCCTTTCCGGAGGAGATGAACAGACAGCTGACAGGAGTACTGGCTGATCTTAATTTTGCCCCAACTAAAAAGGCAAAAGAAAATCTAATCCTAGAAAATACTCCAGAAAATAAAATATTTGTAACAGGAAATACTGTTATTGATGCCCTACTTTCTGTTGTAGATGCTGATTATCAATTTAAAAATAAGCTGCTTCAGAATTTAGATTTTCAAAATAAAAAAGTAATTTTATTGACAGCTCACCGCAGAGAAAATTTGGGAGAACCTATGGAAAATATATTTAAGGCAGTCGATCGCTTAACTGCTGAGTTAAGTGATTTAGAGGTGGTTTTTCCGGTTCATTTAAATCCGGTTATTAGAGAACTGAGCCAAAAAATGTTGGCAGATAATAAGCAGGTCCACCTAATTGATCCCTTAGATTATTTGCCATTTGCCAATTTAATGGCTGGAGTTGATTTAGTTTTAACAGATTCTGGTGGAATTCAGGAAGAAGCACCTTCACTTGGGAAACCGGTTCTAGTTTTAAGAGACACCACTGAACGACCAGAGGCAGTTGAGGCGGGAACAGTGATTAAAGTCGGGACTGAATCTGATAGGATTTATCAGCAGGCATTTAAACTATTAACTGATAAAAAAGAGTACAGCAAATATGCGGCAGCTGTAAATCCATATGGTGATGGAAAGGCTGTCCAAAGAATTATAGAAGCAGTCGATTTTTACTTTGGATTTACAAAAAACCAGCCTGAAGATTTTAAAATTCGATAAATTTAACTGCTCTCAGTTTAACAATAGTTGCTGAGAGTTTTCTTTATTTAAAACAATAATTATTCTTAGTATTAGATAAATCAAAATATTTTAATAATCACGCCAAAATATTTCCAATCTGAAGCAGGATTTACCAGCTGTATATTGAATAATATAAAGTAGAGTAAAATAATTACTTAAAGTTAAGAGACAAAGGGATTTTCATTTTTGAAAAGGAGGTAATAAGATTGGATTTTAATATTGTAATTGCTGGAGAAGCAGGTCAGGGTTTAAAAACAGTAGAAGCAATGCTGACCAAAACATTTTCTCGTCACGGCTATTACTTATTCAGCACTAAAGATTATATGTCAAGAGTTAGAGGTGGACATAACTTTATGCAGATTCGAATAAGTGATCAAAAGCTTGAAGGACCAGATGAGGGGATAGATTTATTACTAGCATTAAATGAAGAAAGTGTAGAAATACACCGCTCAGAAATGAATGAAGATGGTACAATGATATCTGAGATAGAATCAGATGAAAATGATATAGTATATATTGATGCTAAGGGATTAGCTAAGGATGTCAATCCTCGAGCAGTTAACACTGTCTTTGTTGGAGCTGCCTTTAAAATTATGGGCTTACCAACTGAAGAAGCTGAAGAGGCAGTTAAAGAACATTTTGCAGATAAAGAATCAATAATAGAAGATAATTTAACCTTATTAAAAGCAGGATATGAAGCTGTTGAACAGCTTTATAATCTTAAAGGTCTTGGAAAAAAAGATGATAGAATGGTGATTGATGGTAATAGTGCTGTTGGTTTAGGCGCATTATTAGCAGGTTTAAGTTATTATGCCGCTTATCCAATGTCACCTTCTACAGGTATTTTACATTATGTGGCTTCCAAACAAGAAGAGTTAGGTATTGTAGTTGAACAGGCAGAAGACGAAATAGCTGCTATTAACATGGTACTTGGAGGTACTTACAGTGGTCTGCGTTCAATGACAGGTACCTCGGGTGGTGGTCTAGCATTAATGGCAGAAGGAATCGGTCTGGCGGGAGTTACGGAAACTCCAATCGTTATTGCAGATGTACAGCGTCCTGGTCCGGCTACAGGTTTACCCACCAGAACAGGACAGGGAGATTTATTATTTGCAGTTAATATTGCTCAAGATGAATTTCCATTAATGGTTTTGGCTCCCAAAGATCAGGAAGATGCGGTTTATCAAACATTTAGAGCATTTAATTTGGCTGATAAATATCAGCTGCCGGTTATTATTTTATCTGATCAATTTATTGGTGATGGTTCTAAGACTATAAAAGAAATAGATACAAGTGACATGAAAATTGAAAGACATTTAGTTGATCCGGCTGAAGTAGAAGGGGAATATAAGCGCTACAAATACACTGAAGATGGGATTTCTCCCCGTGCTTATCCAGGTCAGCTGGAGGATAATGTTGTCTTGTCAGATAGTGATGAACATGATGAATTTGCCCACATTGTTGAAGATGCAGAAACTAGAAATAAAATGGTTGCTAAAAGAAGCAAGAAAATGGCAAAATTAAAGAAAGAAGATTTACTTGAGCCAGATTACTATGGCCCAGAAGATCCAGACTATATTTTAGTTGGCTGGGGTTCAACTGCAGGTCCATTAACAGAAGCTAGAAAAATGCTAGCTGATGAATATAAAGTTGGTCATTTAGCTTTTAATGATGTCTGGCCTCTGCCGACCAAAGAAATTGAAGCAAAGGCAGCATCTGGAGCAAAATTAGTTTATGTAGAAAATAATGCGGGAGCACAATTTGATAGACTAGTTAGAAGTGAAACTGGAATTAAAGCAGATTATAATATCTTAAAAGATGATGGCCGTCCTTTCTCTGGCCGGGAAATTTATAGAAGATTTAAAGAAGAGGTGAGCAAATAATGGTAGATAAAAATATTTATCAGGCTGATCGTGAAACTGCCTGGTGTCCGGGATGTGGCAACTTGCCTTTAAGAACTGCTCTTTCTGAAGCTTTATCTGAAATGGATTTAAAACCAGAAGAAGTAACTATGTTTACTGGAATTGGACAGGCAGCAAAAATGCCTCATTATATTAAAGTTAATGGATTTAATGGTTTACATGGACGTTCAATCCCACCTGCAGTAGCTATGAGAGTTGCTAACCATAAAATGACAGTAATTGTAGAGTCAGGTGATGGCTGTACTTATGGTGAAGGTGGTAATCATATACTGCACAATATAAGACGTAATCTAGATATTATTCACCTTGTTCATGACAACCAAATATATGGTTTAACTAAGGGCCAGGCTTCTCCAACAAGTATGGCAGAATTAATAACTCCTGTTCAAACTCATGGAGTTAATGCTGAACCATTTAATCCAGTTCGTTTTGCCGTTGGCATGAAGGCCAGCTTTGTTGCCAGAAGTACTGTTGGTGATCGTGAACATCTAAAAGAAATGATTAAAGAGGCTAAAAAGCACAAAGGTTATGCTTTGATTGATATTTTTCAGCCCTGTGTTTCCTTCAATAAAATTAATACTTATCAGTGGTACAATAAGAGAGTATATAAATTAGAAGATCATGATCCGACTGATCATGCTGCTGCAATGAAAGTTGCAGATAAATTTGGAGATGAAATTCCTATTGGAGTCATTTATAGAGAAGAAAAACCAACCTTTAGGGAACGAATTCCTTATTTAAAGGACAAGGCACTGGTTGATCGTGATGTAAAAGTAGAAGATATGGAATATTTAATTAAAGAATTTAAATAAAAAGTTAATTTCTAGTTAATATTTTAATCTAAGAAATTTTATTGAATAAATTTAAGGAGGCTTATAATAATGAATATTTATGATTTTGCAATTGACTTTGAAATTGAAAACCGTGAGTTTTACGAGGAATGTGCTGCAAATACTCCGCAAGAAGATCTAAAAAAAGTATTTTTAGAATTAGCTGGGGAAGAAAAAAAGCATGAAAATATCGTGCGTCAGCTAAAAGAAAACAAAGAGGTAGATGAAGTAGAAGCTGGAATTCTACCTAAGGCTAAAGAAGCTTTTGCCAAAATTTCAGAAAACATGCCAACTGGTGACAGTGTGATGGCAGAAGAACAGGTGGATGTTTATAAAAAAGCTATCAATTTGGAAACAAAAAGTTATGAATTCTACAAAGAAAGAGCTGCAGAAGCAGATTCTGAATTAGTTAAAAATACTTTTAACCGTCTGGCTGAAGAAGAAAAGAAACATGAAAGAATTATTGACAGTATTATAGAAATGGTTGACCGTCCAAATACTTGGCTTGAAAATGCTGAGTGGAACCACCTAGAAGATTATTAAATTTATTAAATAACTAACAATAATTTATTATTAAGCAAAAAAACCAACAACATCTGCCGCCGGAATTTACTATAAATATGAGTTTATTTTACTGAACCTTATATTTGTTAAGTGAATGTGTTAAGTTGAAGGACTCTAATGATCTTTAAAAGATATAGAGTTTGTAAGCGTAAAACCAATTAATCTCCGGCTGCAGATGTTTTTTAAATAGTTGATTTTTAAATATTTGTGAGTAATATCATTTTTAATGTGATATAAATCATAGAAGAAAAAGTTAGAAAGTATATAATAGTACTTGAGTTAAGGATTTATAATTTAAGCTGCAGTTATATATTAAAAGAGCTGCGATAAATTACTTATTTCAAGAGGAGGAATAAAATATGTCCATGTTTTGTTATCAGTGTCAGGAAACAGCAAAAAATGAAGGTTGTACAGTAAAAGGTGTCTGTGGAAAAGATGCAGATGTTGCAAATTTACAGGATTTATTAGTCTTTGTGCTTAAGGGAATTTCTGTTTATTCTGAAAAAGCTAAGGAAGAGGGTCTTGATCTTTCAGATAAAACAGCTCCATTTATTATGGAAGGTCTTTTTGCTACAATTACTAATGCTAACTTTGATGCTGAAAGATTTGAAGATTTAATTGAAGAAGCTTTTGCTTTAAGAGATGAGGTTGAAGCTGAATTCAAAAAAGTTTATAAAGAAAATCACGGTGAAGAGTTCAGTGGAGAGCTACCTGAACATGCTACCTGGTATAGTGATGATGTAAGTGATTATTATGACAAAGGTACAAATGTAGGTGTTTTAGAAACTGAAGATGTTGATGTTAGATCTCTACGTGAGCTGGCTACATATGGTCTTAAAGGTATTGCAGCTTATGGTGACCACGCTAGAGTATTAGGTAAGCACAAAGATGAAATTGATAGATTTACTCAAAAATGTTTGGCTGCTGCTACAGATGACAGCTTAAGTGTTGATGATCTGGTAGGTTTAGTTATGGAAACTGGTGAAATGGCTGTAGAAACAATGGCTCTTTTAGATGAAGCCAATACTTCTACTTATGGTCATCCAGAGCCAACTGATGTAAATATTGGTGTAAAAAATAACCCTGGTATTTTAATCAGTGGTCATGATCTAAAAGATATGGAAGAGCTGCTTGAGCAGACAAAAGGTACTGGAGTAGATGTTTATACTCACAGTGAAATGTTACCTGCTAACTCTTATCCAGCATTTAAAAAGTATGATCACTTTGTTGGTAACTATGGCAATTCATGGTGGCATCAGGATAAGGAATTTGAATCATTTAATGGTCCGATTCTAATGACAACAAACTGTATCACACCTGTTAAAGATTCTTATAAAGATCGCATCTTTACAACAGGTATGGCAGGATATCCAGAGGTTACACATATTCCTGACCGTAAAGAAGGAGAAGGCAAAGACTTCTCCGAAATTATTGAATTAGCTAAAACCTGTGATTCTCCAGTTCAGTTAGAAGACGGTACAATCCCTGGTGGTTATGCTCGTAATACAGTGATGAGTGTTGCTGATAAGGTTATTGAAGCTGTAGAAAATGGAGATATCGGCCGCTTTGTAGTAATGGCTGGTTGTGATGGACGCTTTAAAAATAGAGAGTACTTTACAGATGTGGCTAAAGAATTACCAGAAGATGCAGTAATTTTAACAGCTGGTTGTGCTAAGTATCGCTATAACAAGCTTGATCTGGGAGATATTGGTGGAATTCCAAGAGTATTAGATGCAGGTCAGTGTAATGACTCTTACTCCTTAGCTTATATTGCATTACAGCTTAAAGAAGCTATGGGTGTAGATGATATTAATGATCTACCAATCTCTTATGATATTGCCTGGTATGAGCAGAAAGCTGTAGCAGTATTACTTGCACTTCTATCTCTAGGAATTAAAGGAATCCGTCTTGGACCTACACTGCCAGCATTTGTTTCCGAGAACGTGCTTAATGTATTAGTTGATAAGTTTGATATTAAGCCAACTGGCGAGGTTAAAGAAGATGTTTCAGCTATTATGGCTGGAAAGTAAAATTTCTAGCTTATGCTAGATGTTTGGAAAATTAATAAATGCTTTAAGTATTGTAAATAACTTAAAGTTGTAATATATAATTAAATTAAGATCTGTCTGCAGATGCGGACAGGTCTTTTTTTTTATGAATTTTTTTTGAGGGCTATTTCATATTCTTAAATCAGCTCTAAAAAAAGAAATTTCAAATTTACATTACTTATGTGATATATGTCATAGTGCTGGCCTAAAATTAATGTCATAATTAAAACATAGTAAATTACTCAAGATTAAATATAATTAATATAAGGAGGCAGTACTATGACTGCATTGACAAGAAAAGAAGAACTTAAAAATCTTTTAGAAAGACTAAATAGTGGTGAGGCTACAGAGAAAGTAAAAAGAGAGGCCCAAGAATTAATTAACAGCATTAGCGCGAAAGAACTTTCGGAAGCTGAACAGGAATTAATTAATGATGGTTTAGAAGAAACTGAATTGAGACATTTATGTACTGCTCATATTGAAGCAATGGCAGAAGAATTAAAGGAATTAAAGGCTGATGTACCAGTTGGTCACCCTTTAAGCACTTTGATTTCTGAACATGAAGAAATTTTAAAAATCTTAGAACGTCTGGATAAAGTTAATTCTGAAATTCAAAAACTAGATGATTTTGATCCTGATAATCCTTTATTTGATGAATTAAAGAATATTGGCAGCAAATTATTGGATACCGAAAAACATCATACTCGAGAGGAAGAAACATTATTTCCTGAAGTTGATAAGAGCGGTGTAACAGGCCCAACCAGAATTATGAGAATGGAACATGATGATCTCTGGCCTCATAAAGAAAGAATTAATGAGATGGCAGAAAATGCAGATGAGATTGATTTTGAAGATTTTAAAAGAGAAATTAAAGAACATGCTGACTATGTTGTTGTAACTTTAAGAGATCATATTTTTAAAGAAAATAATATCCTATATCCAACAGCTAAAGATGTTATTGAAGAAAGCCAATGGGAAGAGATTAAAAGCAAAAGTGATGAGATAGGTTACTGCAGCTTTACTCCAGCAGCAGAATTAAATAATATTCTTTTTGCCAGACTTAATAATTAAATAAATATATTATTAGAAATTTACTCCTCTTTAAACAGATTTGTTTTTAAATTGTCTGTTATGAAGGGGAGTTTTTTTGATTTTGCTCATAAAATTTGATTTTTTAGTAAAAAATAAGATATTATTAAGTTAGATTTAACAATTAATAGTAAAGATAAGTAAATTATAATTAAACGGGGGAATAAAAATGGGTAATAATTTAATTGATGTTTTTGTAGAAATTCCTAAGGGAAGCAATAACAAATACGAATATGATAAAGAAAAGGGGAAGTTTAGACTTGATAGAGTGATGTATTCTCCGGTTTATTATCCGGCAGATTATGGTTATTTAGAAGAAACTTTGGCTGATGATGGAGATCCGCTTGATGCAATGGTTTTGACAACTTTTCCAACCTTTCCTGGTTGTATTATTACTGCTAAGGTAATTGGGATGTTTATCATGGAGGATGAAAAAGGTAGAGATGAAAAGATATTTTCTGTACCTGAACATGATCCTAGATTTAGAAACACAAACACTCTTTATGATTTGGAAGAACATCTTTTAAAAGAATATGAACACTTTTTTTCCGTTTATAAAAACTTAGAAGAAAAAAAGGTAGATATAATTGGTTGGGCCGGAATTGAAGAGGCCTTTGAAGTTATTGAAGAATCAAAAAAAGCATATCAAGAAAATAATTAAGAAACTGATAATGGGGGTTGATCATATGAAATCAGAAGATCTAAAATTTGTAAGTACAGCTTGGGCAGCAGAACATTTAACTGATGATGATTTAATTATTATTGATTCACAGGCAGATTCACATGATTATATAATTGAACATTTACCAGGAGCTTTTTATTTTAATGAAAATTTATTTAGACTTAGTGCTGATGGGATTCCTACTTCTTTCATTGCTGAAAAAGCAGTTGAATCACATTTAGAAAATATAGGTTATACAGCGGACAAAAAAATTCTGATTTATGGTGGAACTGGAAAAGCAACTAATGAGAGTAGTATAAATGCTTCTTTTATGACTGCCTACAGTCTTTATCGAGTTGGAGTAAAAAATATTTATATTTTAGATGGGGGATTGAATAAGTGGAGACAGGAAAATAGAAGAGTTGAAAAAGAATATCCGACTGCTTCTAAAGGCAGTTTTAAAGCTGAACTACGTCAGGATTTATTAGTAGATATGGATTATATTAAAGGAATTTTAGCTGATCAAAATAAGATTTTAGTTGATGTTAGAGCAAAGGGTGCTTATCTAGCTAAGGGAGGACCTTGGGAAAGAGCAGGCCATATTCCAGGAGCTATCAATATTCTACTGGATGAAATTTTAGCTGACGCTAATCCATTTAAATTAAAGCCTCAGGCTGAAATTGAAGCTTTAATTGATAGATATGGCTTAGATAATAAGGAAGAAATAATTATTTACTGTGGAACTTCGCATAATGCGGTAGTCTTATTTTTAGTTTTTAAGTTCTTATTAAACTTAGATAATATTCGTTTTTTTGAAGGCGGTTACACTGAGTGGTCAATTGATCCGGAAAATCCTATTGAAAAAGAAGCTAATTAAAAGGTGAATTAAGTTTAATAATAGACTATATGCTTTTCTATAGAGGGAGGAAATCAATGTTATTTAAAAAAGTTAAATCTGAAGGTCTGGCTCATTTTTCTTACATTATTGGTGATCAGACTGAAGCAGCAGTTATTGATCCTCGAAGAGATATTGATGTTTATTTAGAAATAGCTAAAAAAGAAGGAATGAAGATTAAATATATATTTGAGACCCATAGAAATGAAGATTACATTATTGGATCAAGGGCATTAGCAAAGAGATCTAATGCTGAAATTTTTCATGCAGATGGTGAATTAGACTATCAATATGGCCAGTTGGTTGAGGTTGGTAAAGATTATCAAATTGGTAGATTGAAAATTAAAGCTCTACATACACCAGGTCATACTAAAGGTTCTCATTCTTACCTATTAGAGGACTATGATCAGAATCCCTGGATGCTCTTTAGTGGTGACATTCTTTTTGCTGGAGATGTGGGGAGAATTGATTTTTACGGGGAAGATAATATTCCAGAAATAGCAGCTCTGCTTTATGATTCACTGTATAATAAAATATTACCGCTAGGTGAAGAAGTAATATTATGTCCTGCTCATGGGGCTGGATCAGTTTGCGGTAGTCAGATAGCAGATCGTGAGCTGACAACTATTGGGATTGAAAAACATTCTAATCCCTATCTGCAGTTTCAAAGCAAGGATGACTTTATAAATGAAGTAGGAAAAATGGAAGCAAAACCTAAATATTTTGCAACTATGGAAGCAGCGAATCTTAATCCAGCTGCTGCTAAAGATATTCCCTTTATACCTGCTCTAAGCCCAAAAGAATTTGAGAAAGAAATGAAAAAAGAGGATACAGTTGTAATTGATATCCGAAGTGATAGTGATTATGCTGCCTCACATATTCCCGGATCAGTCTTTTTATGGGAGAATATACTTTCGAGTTTTGTAGGTTGGTTTTTGGAGAATAACAAAAGAATTCTACTTGTAAATAGTGGTAATTATCCAAAAAAAGCAGCTTCTTATTTATTTAGAATGGGTTATGAAAATTTAGTCGGTTATTTAGCAAGAGGAATGTTAAGCTGGCATATGGCTGCTAAAAATACAGAATCAACAGCTATCATAAATGTTGCGCAATTATGTAATTTACTTGATACTCGTGCTGAGTCTGAATATATGCTTCTTGATATAAGAAAAGAAGAAGAAAAGGAAGAGGAAGGATATATCGCTGGTGCTTTAGAAATACCTCTGACTGTTCTGCAGGCTGATTTAGTTAAATATGCAGAAGAAATAGATAGAGATGGTGAAATTTATATCTTTTGCGGCAGTGGTATGAGATCAATGACGGCAGCTAGTTTATTAGAGAATAAAGTTGAAAACAAAGTTAAAGTTGTACTTGGTGGTTTAAATGCCTGGTCTTCAACTAGCTGTCCCATAGAAATAGAAGAATAAAATTAATAGAGGTTTTAAAGCAAAAAAGTCTTGAGCAAGTTAAAATGCTCAAGACTTTTGATTTATTTCCTTATTAAACGATAGAATTCAATTAGCTGTGGAGATGCTACTATTCCTAAAATAAATAATAAAATCAATCCTTTAATCATTATTTAAACCTCCTAATTATTTACTTATTATCTTATATAAGGTTATAATATTATATTGTATTATTATATATAATAAAGTTAAATACTTAACAATTTTTAAGTATAAGCTTTTATTTTATCTTTTTTATAAATTATAATTTTTTTGCGAGAAGTTTTAATTAAATCTTCAGACTCAAACTGTCCTAAGACTCTGGAGACAGTTTCACGGCTGCTGCCGATCATACTTGCTAGTTCCTGTTGGGTAAGAGAAATGTCTAGGATGACTTTATCTTTCCTCTTTTTTCCATATTTTTCTGCTAAGAAAATTAATAAACCCGCAACTCTGGCAGAACTATCTTTTAAGGCTAGATCTCGAACATTTTGCTGAGCTCTACGAAGCCTATTACTCATTTCACGAAGCAGTTTAAGTCCGATCGAAGGATGTTTTAAGATTAAATTTTCTAATTTTGATTGATCAAAAACAATAACATCGGTATCTGTCATTGTAATCGCTGATGCTGGATAATTGCCTTTATCAAAGGCAACAATTTCTGCAATAATATCATGATTACTGAAAATATTTAAGATTTGTTCGTCACCATTTTTAATCATTTTAGTTAGTTTAACCTGACCATCTTTTATAATATAAAACTTTTCTCCAGCCTCACCTTCAAAAAATATATATTCACCTTTTTTGAATTTTTTATCTGTAGCAATATCATCAATTAATTTTAATTCAGCTTCTGTTAACAAACTGAAAAAAGGAATTTCTTTAACTACACTCATCAATATCCACCTCATATTTATTTTCTACTTCTATAATAAGCAATAAAAGATGAAAAATCAAGCTAATTACTCAACTTTATAATAAGAACTAGCTTTTAATTCAAATAAAAATTTAACTCTGTGATATAATACGCAGAATATACCTATAGCTGATGGTATACTTTAAATGTTCTCGCTTAATATATAAATAATAATAAATAAAAATATATTTGAGTGAGTTATGTCACAGAATAAACTTGAGTAAAATGCTAAACTTTAAACAGTGAAGAAAAAATAACTACCGAGCAACTAAAAAAATCTAAGTTGCTGAGTATTATAGATATAAATAATTTAAATTAAAGGAGTGTTTTTGATGAAAGGTAAAATTGATGTTAATAAAAACTTATTTGAGATAACTGAGGAGTATCCAGCAGTTATTTCTGTACTTGTTAATAAAGGATTTAGTCAGTTAGATAATGAAGCTAAGCGGAAAAGTTTTGGTAAACAGGTGACATTAAAACAGGCTGCAGGACTCAAAAATTTAGATTTAGAAAAATTAATTGAATTAATGGAAGCAGAAATAGAAAAAAATTCTTCTAAAAATAGTAGTGAAGAAAAAATAAAAATCTCAGGTTCATTACCCTGTCCTGTAAAAATACCGATGACAGAGGAATTAGAAAAGAAAACTGCTGAACTTGATTATGAGGTTGAACTTGATCTTAAGTCAGCATCTCAGGGACTGGAATGGCTGCAAGATGGATTTGATCAAATTGAGTCTGAAGATGGATTGTCAGATATATTTATTTCAGCAGGTTTTGATCTTTTCTTTGATAAAGACTTAATGGATAGATTCCGCCGTCAGGATGTTTTTAAAGATGCAACAGGAATTAAAGAGTTAAACAAAGATTTTACAGAAGCAGGTGTTGATCTTTTAGATCCCGAAGGTGATTATTCAGTTCTCAGTATAGTTCCAGCAGTATTTTTAGTTAATGAAGAAGAGTTAGATGGTCGAAAAGTACCTAGAAGTTGGGAAGAAATTTTAAGTGAAGAGTTTGAGAATAGTGTGAGTTTGCCAGTTAGTGACTTTGATCTTTTTAATGCAATTTTATTAAATATTTATAAAAGTTATGGTAGAGAAGGGGTTCAGAAGCTTGGCCGATCTATGAAGAAAGCACTCCACCCTTCCCAAATGGTTAAAGATGGAGGACGGAAAGCTGATGATCAGCCAGCAATAACAATTATGCCTTACTTCTTTACTAGAATGGCAAAGCGTTTTCCTCATATGGAATTTGTTTGGCCTGAAGATGGAGCAATTGTTTCTCCAATTTTTATGTTAACTAAAAAATCTAAAAATGAAAAAATGCAGCCTTTAATTGATTTAATGGCATCTGATAAGATGGGTAAAATTTTAGCTGAGCAGGGATTATTTCCAAGTGTGCTGCCGGAAGTTGATAATGGACTACCAGAAAATGCGAAATTCATGTGGCCGGGTTGGGATTTCTTAAGAGGAGAAAACCCTGGCGAACTTTTAAGAGACTTAGAAGCAGAATTTAACAATGCAGTGGAGGTGGCCGCAGTATGAATTTAGTTACTTTTTCCGGACCTCCTTCTTCAGGTAAAACTGCTGTGATTTTGAAGACAATTGAAGCAATCCAGCAGCGGGATCTTAAAGTTGGAGTAGTAAAATTTGACTGTTTATATACAGATGATGATGAACTCTATCGAAAAGCTGGAGTTCCTGTTAAAAAAGGATTATCAGGTTCACTTTGTCCTGATCATTATTTTGTCAGCAATATCGAAGAGGTTGTACAGTGGGGTAGAGAAAGAGACTTAGACCTTTTAATCACTGAAAGTGCAGGTTTGTGTAACCGCTGTTCCCCTTATATTAAAGATATTAAAGCAATTTGTGTAATTGATAATCTTAGTGGAATTAATACTCCCAAAAAAATTGGGCCAATGCTGAAAACTGCTGATATTGTAGTAATTACCAAAGGCGATATTGTTTCTCAGGCTGAAAGAGAAGTTTTTGCCTCCAGAGTTAGCACTGTTAACCCTGATGCAATGGTAATGAATGTTAATGGATTAACAGGTCAGGGTGCATTTGAGTTTTCAACTCTGCTTTATGATGAAGAAGACCATATTGATACAGTTACCGGTAAAAAACTTAGATTTTCCATGCCTTCTGCTATGTGCTCCTACTGTCTTGGTGAAACAAGAATTGGAGCAGAACATCAATTAGGTAATGTTAGAAAAATAGAACTGGGTGATGAATAATGATTAAAAAAGAAGAATTAAAAAATTCAACAGTAAATGAAATAATAGAGGAGTATCCATATACAGAAAGTTTTTTTGATGGACAAAAATTAGCTGTTGATGATGGAGATAAAAGTTTAAGAGAAATTTTTGCAGACTTAACAGTAGAAGAAATGGAAGATGTAGTTTTTGATGTAGATCAATTTGCAGATAGTCTGGCTTCTCACATTAGAAATATGCAGGAATTTCTTGGTGAAAATGATTCAGTGGTTGGAACTCTTTCTATTCTTGCAGGTAAAGATAAGGATGGAGAGCTAGAAAATTATGATAAACTGGATATTAAAAGTGGAGAAATCATATCTATAGTTGGTCCAACAGGTTCTGGTAAAAGTAGACTGCTGGCAGATATTGAATGGACTGCTCAAGGAGATACTCCAACTGAAAGAAAGATCTTGATTAATGATGAAGTGCCAGATAAAAAATGGCGCTTTACAGGAGGTAAAAAACTAGTAGCTCAGCTTTCTCAGAATATGAACTTTGTTATGGATCTTTCAGTGATTGAGTTTTTAAATTTACATGCTGAAAGTCGTTTGATAGATAACCAGGAAGAAGTTGTAGAGAGAATATTTACAGAAGCAAATCAGCTGGCAGGTGAGCAGTTCAGCCGTGATGCTCAGATTACCAGTTTAAGTGGTGGGCAGTCTCGAGCTTTAATGATTGCAGACACAGCTATTTTGAGTTCTTCTCCAATTATCTTAATTGATGAAATAGAAAATGCCGGAATCAACCGTGAAAAGGCTTTAGAGCTTTTGGTCGGAGAGGAGAAAGTAGTTTTAATGGCTACTCACGATCCAATTTTAGCTTTAATGGGAGATAAGAGAATTATCATTAATAATGGTGGAATAAAAGATATAATTAAAACCACCGCAGAAGAAAAAGAATTAATGAAGGAACTCAAGGTTTTGGATAAAGTAATGACTGATCTACGAGAAGATCTGCGTTATGGAAAAAATTTATCAAGGATTAACGATGAATTAGCTGCTGTTAAGACTGCTTAAAAACCAGCTTAAATTGCAGTGAATGCTGGCAGATTTAAGGAAGGCAGATTATAATTTTAATTGAATAGAATAGAAAAAGCTGCGGTAAATTTATCCGCAGCTTTTTTAAACTCAACTTTTTAATTATTACTTTGTTTAAAATGGTTATTCCCATTCAGTGTGAAAAGTTCCTTCAGTATCAAGACGCTGATAGGTATGTGCTCCAAAGAAATCTCTTTGAGCCTGGATTAGATTAGCCGGCATTTTTTTTGATTTAAGGCTGTTAAAATAGTCTGCTGCAGCATGAAGAGCGGTTAATGGTAGTTCTGATTCAGCAGCTTCATTTATAATTTCTTTTAAATCAGCAGCAGAATTCACAAGCTTAGATTTAAACTGTTCTGCTGTAATTAATGTATCAAGCTGCATCTCAGCTGTAAATGCTTTTTGAATAGGTTCCAAAAGACCTGAACGAATAATGCAGCCATCTTCCCAGATGCGTGCAATTTCTTTATAATTTAAATTATAATCATATTCTTCAGAAGCGGCTTTTAAGAGCTTAAATCCTTCTGCATAGGCTATTACTGAGGCAAAATAGAGGGCTGATTTAAGCTTTTTAATTAAATTTTCTTTTGCTAGTTCTCTATTCTGACTTTTTTCAAACTGATCTGCAATTTTAACTCTTTCTTCTTTAACTGCTGACATTAAACGAGCATTGACCCCGGCATTAATTGTGGGAATAGCAGTACCAAGATCCAGAGCGCTCTGAACACTCCATTTGCCAGTGCCTTTATGCTTGGCTTTATCAAGAATTATATTAATTAATTTTTGGTTAGTTTTAGGATCTTCTTTTTTCATGATTTCAGCAGTGATTTCAACCAGATAAGAATCAAAATCCTGATTCCATTCTGCGAAAACATCTCCAATTTCTTCAGCTTCTAACTTTAAAATCTTTCTCATAAAATCATAAATTTCTGCTAGAACTTCCATGATTCCGTATTCAATTCCATTATGGACCATCTTTACATAATGACCGGCAGATTTGGGACCTAAATAACTGACACAGGCACCTTTTTCTGTTTTAGCAGCTGCATCTTCCAAAATTTCGGAAACTTCTGCATAGGCAGCTTTAGTTCCTCCTGGCATTATTGAAGGCCCGTGTAAGGCTCCATACTCACCACCGCTGATGCCAACTCCTAGATAGTTAATTCCTTTTTCAGCGAGGTTTTTTTGCCGTCTATTTGTATCCTCAAAATGAGAATTACCACCATCAATAATAATATCATTCTCATCTAAATAAGGTAAAAGACTGTCGATAACTAAATCAACAGGCTTACCAGCTTTAATCATCAGCATAATTTTGCGGGGCTTAGTTAGAGAAGAGATAAATTCTTCTAAATCATAAGCAGCTTTAATTTCCTGGCTTTCAACTTTATTATCCATAAAAGCTTTTGTTTTGCTGGTAGTCCGGTTATAAACAGCAATTGAATGATTTCTAGCAATATTAAGAGCCAAATTTTGTCCCATTACTGAAAGTCCAATTAATCCAATTTCATAATTTCCCATTTTTAATTACCCCCTAAAACAATTCAGCAAACAATCAACAAACTTTAGTAAATCTATTTCAAAATAAATCTATTTAAATAATTTAAGCATAGTTTCAATTTCTCCGTTTTCAAATAAATAAGCTCTACCAGGTAAACCATCACTATCTGCAATTTTAAGTAAAGAAAGCAGCATGATATAGCTGCCAGCCGGAACTTGATTTAATCTTAAGCCTTCCAAGATCATAATTTTTTCAGCCAGCAGTTTTTTGTGAGTTGGATGCTCTGACTGGGCTCTTTCAATCCCATTTGTGTCTATACCCACACCTTTAATATTTTTATCGATTAAATATTCTGCACCGCTTTCAGCCAGGTAAATAAATTTTTCTGGAGTTTTTTCCAAAAAACCCGGCTGAGAATTCTTAGTCTTTAAAATAATAAAAGAATTTTTTTCAATATTATATTCTTTTAAATCAGCTGCGGTTATTTTTTCATCAATTTCTGTCAAATCAAGCAGTTTAGACTTATAAAATGGATTTTCTGCAAAAAATAAATTAGCATTTTCTCCATCTTCGAGCATATGCAGTGGTGCGTCAACATGAGTACCTGTATGAACATTCATTTGAAGTTCTGACTCATGGGCATCACCCTGGTTAAAATCTCTGATTGTTGTTAATCTCGGTCGAATTTCATCTTTACCTTTATAAACTAACATATCTTTTCTGATTGTCATTGAAATATCAAACATTAAAATTTCCCCCTTTGAAAATTAATCTTTATCTAACCAGCTTCTGCCATCTGTTTCTAAAAGCTTATCAGCTGCAGCTGGCCCCTGTGATAGAGCAGGATATTTATGCAGAGTTATGTTTTCTTCTTCACATTTGGCCTGTATTTTATCAATAAATTTCCAGGAGTAACAAACTTCTTCCCAACTGGTAAATAAAGTTTTATCGCCAGCAATCATATCATAAATTAAGACTTCATAGTTTTCTGGTGAATTAAAAAACTGCTGACAACTCTGACAAAATTCCATTTCTACTGGGATAATTTCATTGTTGCTGGCAGGCTTACGAGTATTAAACCTTAGTGAAACTCCTTCTTCAGGCTGGATTTTAATCAATAATAAATTATTGTCTATATTTTTCTGGTTCAAATAAGCAGAATGAAAGTTATCTTTAAATTCAACTGCAATTGCAGCTTCCTTTTTGTTTAACCTCTTACCTGATTTAAGATAAATTGGGACTCCCCGCCAGCGCTCATTGTTTAAGAATAATTTAAGGGCTAGGAAGGTAGCAGTTTTTGATTGAGGATCAATTCCTTTTTCTTCCTGATAAGAATTTATTTTTTCTCCATTCACAAGCTTAGAATCGTACTGACCTCTAACAATATGACGATCGATATTACTTAAATCATTATCAGCCAATTTTTTGAAAACTTCTACCTTCTTATTTGAAATTTCTTCAGCTGTTAAATTTTCTGGCTCCTCCATAGCAATTAAAGATAAGACCTGCAGAATATGGTTTTGAAACATATCTTTAATTACTCCTGCATCATCATAATATTTACCTCGGTCTTTGACCCCTTCAGATTCATTTAAATAAATCTGTATATTATCAATATGATCTTTATTCCAGAGAGCTCTGAAAATAGGGTTGCTTAATCGAATAACCATTATATTTTGAATCATTTCTTTACCCAAATAATGATCTATTCTAAAAATGTTTTCTTCAGAGAAAATATTAGTTAAGGTATCATTTAATTTTTTAGCTGATTTAAAATCGTGCCCAAATGGTTTTTCAATTACTAAACGAGCTTTGTTATTTTCCAAGGCGACATCCAGAAGGCCAAAGCTTTTCAATTTTTTTGCAATTTCAGCAAAAAAGTTCGGTGCAGTAGCCAGATAAAAAATTCGATCAGAAACTTTTTCTTTTTTTGCTTTATTTTCTAAATTCTTTTTTAGGCGTTTAAAATCATTATCGTCTTTAAATGAAAGCTGAAAATAATCAATATGATCAGCCAACAGCTGCCAAATTCTATTATCAACTTTCTCTTTTTTATTAACTAGTGAATTATATAAAGCATCCAGATACTCTTTTTTATTATCATAGCGTCTTCCGGTAGCTATAATAGTGTATTGATTAGGTAAAATATCCTTGGCTGCTAAATTATAAAAAGCAGGGATAATTTTATTATGGGCCAAATCTCCAGTTCCTCCAAATAAAATGAACTGAAAATTTTCTTCAATATTCTTATTGTTGTCTGGATTTTTATATAGTTTATCTAATGTTTCGTTCACTTAAAACACCTCCATAACTACATTAAAGTTAACACATTCACTCAGGTATTACTGTAAATAGATTAACATTAATAACCGAGCTCTTCTCCAACCAGAATAACTTTTAATCTTCCATCTGGATGAGAATATCTAGTAGTTACAGTGTGGCAGCAGATAGTATCATCAACATGGCAGCTGGTGCAGTAACCAACTCTAGTGCAAGGAGTATCCTTGTCTAATCTGATTGCATTTGCTGGTGCAGCTAGATCATTAACCCGCTTGAGGGCACTTGCTTCATCAGATGAGATTTTATTCATTCCTGCAACAATAATTACATGTTTAGGTCCATAGATAAGGGCAGCAATCCGGTTACCAGTTCCATCAATATTTATCAATTTTCCAGTTTGAGTAATTGCATTCGAGCTCATGAGATAATAATCTGCACTAAGTGCTTGATGATAAATTTTCTCTTTTTCTTCAGAATTCTCAGCAGTTGACCTATCGAATAATTGGTAGCTGCCTGATTTTAACTTATCAAAAATTCCAATTTCTTTTAAGGTCATCGATCCCCCCCAGGAAATTGAAGCATTTTCTTCAATTAGTTCCAGTATTTTTTCTCGTGCTTTTTCTTTGTTTTCAACATAATAGCCTTCAATATTTCTCTTCTTAAAATATTTAATTACATTTTCTGCCTTTACCTTGTAATACTCTTTTTTATTTGTCATTAGAATTCCCCTTTCAAATTTTTTTCTGTTATTAATAATTATTGGACAAAAGTACTGCGATTCCCTGCTTTAGATTAATAAATAATTAAAATAGTGGAAAAAAATTGTGAAATCTGCTATCATTAAATGCAGGTAAAGTCTAGAGCGGGGCCTTAGATTGGGTCCTTTTTTTCAGCACTTATTAAATTTTTAGATTTTTTAGATAAAATATTAATTTGAGGTGATTAAAATTGTTTAACCTTTACAGCTGCAAAAATAATGCAAATAAAATTTTGTTATTTGTGGTATTATTTATGATAATTATGTGTTTTTCTGCTGATGCTGGAGCAGAGATCAGCTCCAAAAACACAGCAGATTCCGATAAAATGACAATTGCTTTTGTTCCTCGTTCTTTAGAAAATCCAATTTTCTTAGATGCTTTTGAACATTCCCAAAAAAAGGCCGTAGATTTGGGCATTAATTTAGAATGGCTGGGATCATTTAGCTTTGATTCTGAAAAGCAAATTAAAATTATTGATAGTTTAATTGAACGAAAAGTAGATGGAATGATTATAAGTGTTAATGACACTCCAAAATATGACAGAATAATTAATAGGGCCATGGAAGCGGGGATTGCTGTGGCTACATTTGATGCAGATGCCCCCAACAGTAATCGTATTTTTAATATTGGGATTGATAATTATGAGGCAGGAAAAGTAACGGCGGAAGGTCTGCTTAAGGTTTTGGATCAGAAAAATATTGACTATAATGATCCTGATCAAGAACTGAGAACAATGATTATGACTGGTGTTAAAGGTGCCTTGAATTTAGAAAAAAGAATCAATGCCTTTTTGGACACTGTCGCAGATACTAATATTGTTATTGAAGATATTGTAGAAAATCAGGATAATGTCAATTTAGCAGTTGAATTATTAGAGCAGTATGTACAGAAGAATCCAGATATTGATATAATATTTTTCGTAGGTGGCTGGCCCTTTTATGTTCCGGCAGAGGCACTACCAAATTTTCGAAATTGGGCTCAAAATGGTGGGGTAGCAGTAGGAATTGATATTTTTTATGATGCTCTCGTGCTGCAGGATAGAGGTTTAATCCATTATTTAGTAGGACAGGACATGGCCACTATGGGTTCTAAGGGTTTATCAACCCTTTATAATTATATTAAATATGGAGTTAAACCTCCTGAATATATAAAGACTGGTCTGGAAATTTCAAATCAAGAAAATTTAGATAGATTATTAAGAATTCACCAACCATGGCGTGTTAAATAAGGCGGTAATTAAATGTTTAACTTTATTAAAAAAATTGCAAATGGAATTGAAATTCATACGCTTAGAACTAAATTGATTATTTCATTTCTCATAATTGGGCTTTTGCCGATTTTATTATTTGGCTTTTTATCTTTTAACGTATACAGTGGTGCTATTAATGATCGGATTAATAATTATTCTCAGGAAATGGTAAACAGAATGAAAAGAGATTTAGAAGATTATATTACTGAAGTTGAAAGATTTTTAAGCAAAGAACAGGATTTTTATATTAACCAATTTATAAAATTAACTCAGGCTAATGATTTTCGTAACAGCAGAAAATATGCTTTTAGAATTTGGGAAGATTTTAATAATGTAAAACAACTTCGACCTGGATTAAAGGATGTAGCTATAACTTTTCAGGATGGAAGAAGAATCAGCAGCTATGGAACTTATAATATTGACATTGATAATTTTAAAGAATCCCTTTATGCTGACGAAAGTGATGAGACATTTTTTACTCAGCCTTATATAAATTATTTTCAAGAAGAAGTGGTGACAGTAGCTAGATATTACTATCCTGAAATTGCAGAAGAAAATGTTTTAATTTCTGCAGATATTGATTTGGATGTGCTGGCAGATCTTACAGACTTTAACCTTGGTGAAAAGAGCTATTTTTTAATTGCTGATCAAAATGGAGATATTATCTATCATCCGGAAAAATCTAAAATTGGCGAAAGAAGTTTTTATTATAGTGATGGTTTTCCGGATCGAAAAGTGAGTCTGAAGGGCGAACAGTACTTATTAACTTCTACTTATTCTGAAGTAACAGGCTGGTATATTATAAGCATGGCTTCTGCTGATGAAGTTGAGGCTGAATTAAATTACATTACTAATCTTACAATTTACATGACAATTATTGTTTTAATTTTAATTATTTTGCTAACCTTATATCTATCTTCATCATTATCTAAACCTATTCAAAAGCTGCAGGAGCTGACACATCGTGCTTCAGAAAATGATCTTTCAGTAAAGATTGAAATCAGCGGTGATGATGAAATTGCAGAGTTAGGTCAAAGTTTTAATAAGATGATTCGAAGAATTAATAAGTTAATGGAACAAAATGTTCGGGAACAAAAATTTTTAAGACAGTTAGAGATGGAGAGTCTGGATAATCAAATAAAACCTCATTTTATTTATAACACTCTTGATTTGATTATTGGCCTATTAGAAAATAAAGATTTTGATCGAGCCACACATATGGTTGAGGCTTTAGGTAAATTTTTCCGACTCAGTCTAAGTCATGGGAAAGAAATGGTTTTAATTAGAAATGAAATTAAGCATGTGAAAAACTATCTTTTTATTCAGCAGTTTAGACATGGTGAAGAATATGAATATATTATTGATATAGAGGATCCAGAAATTATGGATAAACATATTCCTAAACTAATATTACAGCCAATAGTTGAGAATTCAATTTATCACGGGCTGCTTCCAGCTGATAAAAAAGGCTTAATAATCATAAAAGGTCTAAGGAAGAATAAAAACATTTACTTTAAAATTGTAGACAATGGAGTTGGAATTGCTCCTGAAAAAGTCGAAGAAATAAATAAGATATTAAAGGGAGAACTAAAAATAGATGATCAGCAAAAGTATTTTGGGCTTCGAAATGTAAATCAGAGATTGAAGTTAATGTATGGTGGAAATTCCGGGCTTAAAGTTGAAAGTGTCGAAAATGAAAAAACTATGGTAACAATTAGAATTGATCAAAGAGGAGGTAAATAATTTGGTCTATAATTTACTGCTGGTAGATGATGAAAAGCCAATCAGAGAAAAATTAATAAATAATACCGATTGGAAGGGAAATAATTATCAAGTATTTGCTGCTGCAGATGGAGCAGAGGCTTTAGAAATTATAAAAAACAGAGGAATAGATATTCTGGTTACTGATATACAGATGCCCAAATTAAGTGGAATGAATTTGATTGAAAAAGCTAGAGAAAACAGCAGTTTGCTTAAGGTAATTGTTATTTCAGGTTTTGCTGAGTTTGAGTATGCACAGAAATCAATTCGTTATGGAGTTAATGATTATTTATTAAAACCCTTTAGATCTGAAAAATTGTTGGAAGTTGTAAATAAGGCTAGGGATGAATTGATTAAAGAAAAAAATAATGAACAGCGTTTAGCTTTATTGCGGGCTGAAATGTCAAGTTATATTAATGAGAACAAGCTAAACTCAAGCTACAACTGGTTAATTGATGATCAATTTTTTCAGCACCAATCTTTGATTATGGATAGAATTGATTTAAATGCTGTTTTAAAGCGGGGCAGCAGAGATGATATTTTAAAAACGGTGAATAAGATAATTGATGAGTTGGAAAGTGTTGATTTAAATCGAGAAAAACTCTATGTAGTTTTAAACAATTTAATCTTAGAGAGTTTTAAAATTATTAAAGATTTGGATTACAGGGTTGAAGATTTGCTGGAAATCATCAATAAGGAAAAAATTGAAAAAATTAATTCTGAGAATCTAAAAGAAATTGAAATTATTCTAAAAGAGTTTTTACTTAGATTACATGATTTAATTTCTTTTAACCCTGATGATAAAAACCAGCAGATAATTAATGAGATGAAAGAATATATAGCAGCAAACTATCAGGATGGTATCACTTTAAGTGAGATGGCCCGCAAATTTAATTTAAGCAGCGGTCATTTAAGCAATCTTTTTCATGAAGAAACTGGTGAAAGCTTTAGTGATTATCTAAATATGATCAGACTAAATAAAGCTAAAGAACTTTTAAAAACTACTGATGATAAAATATACCAGATTGCAGATCAGCTTGGTTTTAATGATGCCTACTATTTTAGTTCCTGGTTTAAAAAATTAGTTGGTGCATCACCAACTACTTATCGGGATAATATTAATCTGCTCTAAGCAGTTATTTATTTATAAAAAAATAAAATAAATTTAGAAGCCTCAGCTGTAATTTTTTAGCTGGGGTTTTGTTCTAAAAAATATTCAAGGGTTTAAAAAAATATTCCATGGTTAATATCCAGATAATTATATACAATTAAGACAAATCAAATAACTCTTTGAGAATTATAAGTGAATATAAGTTAATAATGATTCACATTGAGAAAACTATTAGGGGGTAAATCATGAAAAAATTAAGTATTTTGTTGGTAGTAATTTTACTAGTTTCCTCAATCTCAATGGCAGCTTTTGCTCAGGATGATGGTGGTTGGTTGAGTAATCTGTTAGGTAATAATGATGGTGTAAGAGAAGATGATGGTCAAATTAAAGTTGGATTCCTTCTCAAAACCATGCAGGAAGAAAGATATATTAAAGATAGAGATGCTTTTATAGAAAAAGCTAAAGAAGAAGGTGCTGATGAAGTGATTTTTGATTCAGCAAATAATGATGAAAATGAACAGCTTTCTAAATTTGAAAACATGTTAACTCAGGGTGCAGATGTTATTGTATTACAGCCTGTTAACACTGGTACAGCAAGCAACATGGTTAAAATGGCTCATGAGTCTGGTGTAGCAGTAGTAAATTATGATTCTCTAATTATGAATAGTGATGTAGATGTATTTTTAACTCAGGACAGCTGGGCAGTTGGAGAATTACAGGGTGAAGCTATGGTTAAATGGTTTAAAGAAAACCGTGGTGAAGTAAAAGGTAATGTAGTTTTATTAAGAGGACAGCCTGGAGATTCTAATGCTAATGCATTTTCTCAGGGAGTTTTAGATACAGTTGCTGAATATGAAGGTTTAAACTTAGTTGTAGATCAGAGCCATGAAGGTTGGTCTCCGGATTTGGCAATGGAAACAACTGAAAATGCTTTAACCCGTTATGATAACGAAATTGATGCAATTATAGCAAACAATAGTGGACTTGCTTCCGGTGCAGTTAGAGCTCTAGAAGCGCAAAATATGGCAGATACAGATAAAGTTTTTGTTGCTGGATCTGATGCGGATCTATTGAATATTAGATATATTGCTCAGGGGAAACAGTCTATAGAGATTTTCAAAAAAGTTAAACCTCTAGCTTATGCAGCTGCTGAAACTGCTGTAGCTCTTGCTAAAAATCCAGATAGACCAATTGATGAAATTATAGAAATTGATCGTTATGTTGATAATGGTCAAATTGAAGTTCCAACAGTAGTTACAGAAATTGTAGTTGTTAACAAAGATAATATTATGGATACTGTTGTTGCAGATGGATATCATGAGGCTGAAGAAATTTTTGACCAAGAGTAAATTATAAGCTGATAAGAATTATATAACTTATGCAGTCCCATCTATAATAGGTGGGACTGCTTTATAAACAATCAATTCTGGAGGTAAAATTATGGGTGAAGAAATTCTAGAAATGAAAAATATTATTAAAGATTTTCCTGGAGTAAGAGCCTTAGATCATGTTAATTTTACTCTTGAAAAAGGAGAAATTTTAGCCTTAGTTGGAGAAAATGGTGCTGGGAAATCAACTTTAATGAAAGTTTTAAGTGGTGTTTGGCCCTATCCTACTTATGAGGGGGATATCTATCTTGATGATGCATTAGTCCGCTTCGAAAATACAAGAGAAGCAGAAAAAGCTGGAATTGGAATTATTCATCAGGAATTAAATTTGCTGCCTGACCTATCTGTTGCTGAAAATATATTTTTGGATAGACAACCGTTAAATAAATTTGGTGGAATTAAATGGGAAGAATTATATCATAACGCCGAAAAAGTTTTGTCACGTTTAAATATGGATATTGATCCTAGAATTGATCTTGGTGATTTAACTGTTGGTAAACAGCAGATGGTTGAGATTGCAAAGGCTCTTTCCTTAGACACCAGAATTTTAGTTTTTGATGAGCCAACTTCTGCTTTAACTGAAGCTGAGATTAAGGAACTTTTTACTGTGATCAACGAATTAAGGGCAAGTGATGTTTCAATTATCTATATTTCTCATAAGTTGGAAGAAATTGAAGAGTTAGCAGATTCGGTAGTTGTTTTAAGAGATGGTGCAACTATTGGAGATAAAATAAATATTTCAGAGGTTACTTTAGATGAGATAATTAACCGGATGGTTGGAAGGGATATTGAAGACTTATTTCCGACAGTTGATTTTGAGCGTCAGGAGAAAACTTTAGAAGTCAAAAATATTTCAGTTCCTGATCCATTCAATCCTGATAAAAAGCTTGTTGATGATGTTTCTTTTGCAGCTTATAAAGGAGAAATCTTAGGTATATCAGGTTTAATGGGAGCCGGTAGAACAGAACTGGTTAATGCAATTTTTGGTGTTTATGGTAAAAAAAGTGAAGGTGAGATATTTCTTAATGGTAAAAAATTAAATATTAAATCACCGGCTGATGCAATTGACAGTGGAATTGCTTTAGTAACAGAGGATAGAAAAGAATTAGGTCTGCTTTTAGATAAGAACCTGGTTATGAATATGACTCTGCCCTCAATTAAGACTTTTAGTTCTAAATTTGCCATGGATACTCACAAAGAAAGAACTATTACAGAAAAATATGTTGATGAATTAAATATAAAAACTCCAAGTTTAGATGTTTTTGTGGAAAAACTTAGCGGAGGAAATCAACAAAAAGTAGTAATAGGTAAATGGTTAATTACTGACTCTGATGTCTTAATTTTAGATGAGCCTACCCGAGGCATAGATGTAGGTGCAAAAACTGAAGTTTATCGATTAATGAACCAACTGGTTGAAAGTGGAGTTACAGTTATTATGATTTCTTCAGAATTACCGGAAATAATGGGGATGAGTGATCGAATAATTGTAATGTCTGAAGGTAAAAAAACAGCTGAATTAGAAAAAGCTGAGGCTGATCAGGAAACTATAATGAAATATGCTACTGGTAATAAAGGAGCTGAATAAATTTGAAGAAATTTATCAAAAATAATGGAACATTTATAGCATTAATTTTCTTAATAATTATTTTGAGTTTTTTATCACCATCATTCTTAAGTTCAAGAAACTTAACAAACTTAGTTAGACAGGTGACTATTAATGGAATTATTGCTGTTGGAATGACAATGGTAATTTTACTGGCCGGGATTGACCTTTCTGTAGGATCTACAGTAGGTCTTTCTGCTGTAGTTGTAACTTTACTTATGCAGTCAGGAATTGGTATGTGGCTTGCAATCTTAATTACTTTAGTTGGAGTTGGGGGAGTTATAGGATTTTTTAATGGATTTATGAGTGCTAAATTTGATATCCATCCTTTTATTATAACTTTGGGGGTTATGACAATTGCCAGAGGTTTAAGTTTAGTTTTAACTCAGGGAGTTTCAGTGCCTGTAACTAATAGGACCTTTGCTGAAATTGGAAGTGGTTATATTCCCAAAATACCTTCTTTAATTATTTTAGTAATAGCTTTAGTTTTAGGTTTGATAGCTGTTTTTAGAACAAGTATGGAAATTAAAAATGGAGATAAAGTAAGAAACAAAGCTAAACTAACAGGTGGAATAATTTTAACAGTTGCAGGTTTTTTAGCTGGATTTTTGATTTTTATTGGTTACCAGGGAATTCCGATTCCTGTAGCGATTTTTGCAGTAATCGTAATGATCGGAATTTATACTCTGCGTAAAACACGTTTTGGCCGTAAATTATATGCCATTGGTGGTAATGAAAAAGTTGCCTGGTTATCTGGTATTAATATTTTAAGATCTAAAACGATGGTATTTGTAATTACTGGAGTTTTAAGTGCAGCTTCTGGGATTTTATTGGCTTCCCGTTTAAATGGAGCCTCTCCTAACCTGGGTGATGGTTTTGAGCTTGATGCCATTGCTTCAGTAATTATCGGTGGAACAAGCTTTATGGGTGGTGTTGGAACCATTACAGGTACTGTTATTGGTGCTATCATTATTGGTGTAATAAATAATGGTATGAGTCTGTTGGGGATTAATTCTTTCTACCAGATGATAGTTAAAGGATTTATTATTATTCTTGCTGTTATGATTGATGTTTTAAATAGAAGAGATACAGCTTAATAAACAATTTAAAAAGACAGCTAATATTAGCTGTCTTTTTTTCCTGCCTTACTTTTTAATTTAATTCTATAAATTTTGGGCCAGAACTTGCCGGTAATTAAAAAACTTTTATTTTGGGAGTCATAAGCAATACCATTTAGCACATTTACCTTGTTTTTATATTTTTCATCTAAGATATTGTTTAAATCCAAATAGGCTTTAACCATTCCGTTTTCCGCATCAACCTTAATGATATAATCTTTCTGCCAAATATTAGCATATATAAAGCCATTTAAATATTCTAGTTCATTTATGTTTTTTAAGTTCTGATCATTAATTTCAACCTTTATTTTTTTGTTGATCTGAAATGTATCAGGATCTCTAAAATAAATATATTCACTCCCATTACTCATAATTAGCTGTTGACCATCATTTGTCAGTCCCCAACCTTCACCCTGATACTTAAATTTATTTAGTAAGTTAAAATTAAGATCATAAACAAAAGCAGTCTGTTCTTTCCAGCTTAATTGATAGATTTTATTATTTAAAATGGTAATTCCTTCACCAAAATACTTTTTATTTAAATTTATTTTTTTTAAAACTTTTCCACTCTGGATCTCAACCTTTCTCAAAGAAGATTTTCCATAAAGACCTGTTCCCTCAAATAGATAATTATTATGAATTTCTAGTCCCTGGGTGAAAGCTTCTGGGTCATGTTGGTATTCTGCTAAAACATCATATTCTAAATTTGTGATTTCTTCAAAGTTAAAAGCATAAATTTTAGAAGTTAATAAAAACAAGAGCAGTAAGAAAACTAGATATTTAATTTTGCTTTTCATTAAATTCACCTCTTATCTTAATTGACGTTATCTTAATTGATTTCTTTATCAATAATTCTATATAATTTATTGAAAACCTTTTTCAAAAACAATATTTTGACAATTTATAATATCTGATGTATAATATTAAACAATTAGAAAAGCTAATAGAGATTAGCTTAAATTTAGCTGAGATTAGTAAAAAGAACAAAATGTCCTTCGGACAATCTGTAATACAGTAAGGTTAAATTTTGTTGATAGCGGAAATTATGAAACTATAAATATTATCCCCAACAAACCATTAGGTATAATTTCCTAGCTAATAAAAAAGGAGAGATGAGTTGAGATGAGAACAAAAGATTTAGCACAGGCAGCTTTATTGGTAGCAATAGGATTTATTTTACATGCATTTTTTCCTCCCATTGTCATGGGGATGAAACCTGATTTTGCTTTAGCAATGATGTTTATTTTATTGATTATCAAACAGGATTTCAAATTAGGTTTTTTAGTTGCAGTATCTACAGGAATTTTTACAGCTTTAACCACAGGGTTCCCTGGAGGACAGGTGGCAAATATGGTAGATAAATTATTAACTTTTTTAATAGTTTATCCTTTAATTCCAATTATAGTTAAACTGCCATCGAGAAAATTATCTACAGGAATTATAACTGCTTTTGGTACAATCTTAAGTGGAGGAATTTTCCTTGGTACAGCTGCTTTATTAGTTGGCTTACCAGGTCCATTTGCTGTTTTATTTTCTACAGTGGTAATTCCAGCAGCAGTTGTTAATACTATTACTGCAGTTATTGTGTTTAGTGTAGTTGATTTTGCAATGGATGTAGAAGTAGAAGATGCCGAAAAAGAAGCTTTATAGTTTTGCAGTTTAAAATTTAAGTTTTATTAAACCTCTCATTTATCTGAGAGGTTATTTTTTTAAGAAAAAGTTGCAAATGCAACTAATGTCTGCTATAATTTTTATAAAGTTAGTTGAGTCTGCAACTAAATTAAAAAGAGGTGTAATTATGAGGGTAAGTGCTCCGATTGGGAAATGGATAGCAAAATTATATAAAGATCACGATCAATTTGTTGATAATTTATTGGAAGATTATAATTTAAATCACAGCGAGGCTAATTTACTAATTTATTTATATAAAGATGGTGACGGAATCAGTCAAAATAAACTTAAGGAAAATTTGGGTGTAGATAAAGCAACAATTTCTAGAGCGATATATTCTTTAATTGATAAAAATTATTTTAAAAAAAGAAAATCTCCTGCTGATGGTCGAGTAAATCTAATTTATTTAACTGAAAAAGCTGAGGCTGTTAAAGAGGAAATAAATGATATTTATCAGCAGTGGTTTCAAATTTTTATTAATAAAATAGGAGAAAAAGAAGCTAAAAGAGTACTTGATAATTTAGAAAAAATGTACGAAATTGTTCAAAATAAAGAATAGTTAGCTGTTATTAATTTTTTCACTTTTATTTATTACAACCGGAACCGGAGGAGCATTAATCTATGAGAAAAATATTAAAACACAATAAATTAATAGTAATTATAATATCATTAATAACCGTTTTTTTTATTTTTCAATTACCTAAAATAGAAATTAATAATGATATTCAGGTGTTTTTACCAGATGATCATCCAACAAAAATAAGCAATAATCGATTAGATGAGATATTTGGAGAAAGTGATAGCATAGTGACAGCGGTTAAATTTAAAACGGGAGAGATATTTAGTCCCCCAAATTTAGAGACATTGTCAAAATTAAGTTCTGAACTAGAAAATATTCCCAGTATTGACGAAGTTACTTCATTAACAAATGCTGACTATATTGAAGGTAGTTCTGAAGGGATGATTGTAGAAGAACTTGTGGAAGAATTACCCACAAATAAGGAAGAAAGTAGAAAAATAAAAAGCAAAACATTAAACTGGGATCTTTATGAAAATAATTTGTATTCAGATGACTTCAAATCAACCCAGATAGTGATTAGTCTAAATGATGGTTTAAATAATGAAGAGAAAGAAAAAGCCTATTATCAAATTAAAAAAGTAACAGATAGCTATCAGAATAATAATACAGAAATATATATCGCAGGGGCTACAGCTGTTAATGTTTTAATGGGACACAGCATGCTCGAGGATATTAAGTATTTAATCCCTTTTATTATAGGAGTTTTGATTTTAATACTGTATCTATTTTTCAAAAGAAGTTTAGCAGTTGTCTTAATTTTGATGACAGTTTTAGTTAGCAGTATCTGGGCTATTGGTTTAATGGCATTTCTTGGTATTAACCTGACTCTGGTTTCAACAGTAATACCAGTCTTATTAATTGCAGTAGGAAGTGCCTATGGAATTCATATTTTAAGCCATTATTATGACTATCTTAATGAATACCAGGGTGAAATTTCAGTATCAGAGCAGAAGGAATTGGTTATTAAAACAGTAGATAAAATGGGAAAAGCAGTATTTCTAGCAGCCTTAACAACAATAGCTGGTTTTGGTTCACTGGCCTCAAGCCAAATTGTACCAATAAAAAGTTTTGGTATTTTTACAGCATTTGGGATAGCAGCAGCATTTATAGTTGCTCTGTTTTTAATTCCATCCTTACTAATTATAATTGCTAACATAAAGAATGATGTTCTAGCTGAAAATGTTGAAACTGCAGAGTTTAAATCAATCTTAGAAAAACTGCATAATTTTTATTCTAAAAGAAGAATAAGCATGATTATTCTTGCTGTTTTAATTTTAAGTGGTTCATTTCTTGGATTTGAAGATATAATTGTAGATACTCCATTAATTGAGATGTTTAAAGAAGATACAGAAATTAGACAGGCAGATGATTTTATTAATGATAATTTTGCAGGTACTAATATCATGAGGGTTATGGTAGAAGGTGAAGAAATGGGAGATTTAAATCATCCTGATATTTTAACCCAGATGGATGGGCTGCAGCAGCATTTAGTTTCTCATTTTGATGAAGTTGGTAAAGCCTCTTCGATAACAGACTATATTAAAAGAATGAACCAGGTAATGAATTATCCAGAGGCAGAAACAACTAAAACTTCTACTAACAGTGAAGAAAATGCTGTGAAAACTAATGAGAGTTTAGAAACCAGTTCTAGTTTTTATGAAGATGATAGTGAAGAGAGCGCATCAAGTTTTTATAAAGAAGATACTCAGAAAACTAATAAGAATTCAGAAGCTAATAGTTCCAGTTTTTATCAAACTGAAAACAAAAAATCAACTAATTCTCAACCTAAACGAGAGGTGTTAGAAGGCCCTGCTAGAGAAAAAAATATTTCAGAGTATGAATTTATCCAACTCTTAAATGCTGCTTTAACAAGAGCGGAAAAGAAGAATATTAATGCAGGAGAATTAGTAAATTTATTAGCAGAAGAAATGAACTATCAGGCTGCAGCTTATTATGAAATTCCGACTGATTTAGATAAATATGGGGCAGCATCTAAACAGAATTTACAGAATTTAATTTCGCAATATCTGTTATTATATTCCGGCAGTGTTGATGATTTAATTAATGATCAGTTAGAACCAGATAAAGCCCAGATGTTATTACAGCTGAATAATCCCAGCAACTTAGCTGCCCAAAAAGTAAGAAAAGAAATTTATGATTATAGTGATAATTTCCCGGAAGATTACAAGCTTACTGTTTCCGGTAATGCAGCAATGGCCTTAGAAGCTAACAATTTAATAGTTAGCAGTCAAACTAGAAGTATAATAATTTCATTTATTATAGTCTTTTTAATTGTTGCTATTTCCTTTAGATCAGTTATTGCTGGTTTATATGGAATTATTCCACTGGCGTTTTCATTAATCATTAATTTTGGTTTAATGGGTCATTTAGGAATAAAGCTGGATGTTGGAACAGCTATGGTTGCTTCTATAGCTATAGGTATTGGGGTAGATTATACAATTCACTTCTTGCATTCATATCATGCTGAAAGAATAAAAGAGGATGATCTTCATTTAGTAACTCAAAAAACTTTAACTACTACAGGTAAAGCTATAATTTTTAATGCTATTTCTGTAGCAGCAGGATTTCTGGTGCTTTTATTCTCTAATTTCTATCCATTGATCTATTTAGGCTTTCTAATTGCGGTAACAATGTGTACATCTTCAATAGCATCATTAACAATTTTACCGTTATTATTAAATATATTTAAACCAGAGTTCATTAGCAAAGAACATTAAAAAACTGCGAATAAGCTAGTATTAAAGAGATAACTTTAATTTAAAGAGGGAGGAAAATTATAATGAAGAAAAAAATAAAAATTATTTCAATATGTTTAATGACATTATTTATTGTTGGCAGTTTAAATATGACAGCTGTAGCTATTGATGGACGTGAAATTATGGAAAGAGTAGATAATCGAGATACCGGTGACAGCAGACATGCTCTGATGGGAATGGACTTAATTGATGCTAATGGTGATGTTAGACCGAGGGTTTTAGAAGTCTGGTCCCAGAAAGTTGATTTTGAGAAAGATCTCAATCATAATATCATAATTTTTCACGAGCCTTCTTCTATTAAAAACACAAGATTTTTGCAGAAAGAAAATGATGGGGAAGATGATGACCAGTGGATCTATCTGCCTGATTTAGGTCGAGTCCGCAGAATCTCTGGTGGACAGGGTGGAGATTCCTTTATGGGGTCTGATTTTACCTATGATGATCTGAAATCCAGAGAAATTGATGATTTTGAATATAAATTATTAAAAGAAGAAGAATATAATGATTATGAAACTTATGTAGTGGAAGCAATTCCTAAAAATCCAGCCGAAGAACAATATGCCAAGACTATCAGCTGGATAACTAAAGAACATTATATTCCAGTTAAAATTGAAATGTATGACAAAGATAGCAAAGAACTTTATAAAGAAATGAAAATTAAGAGTGATATCGAAAAAATTGATGGTATCTGGACAGTATTTTCAACTGTAATGGAAAATTTAGATAGTGGTCACAAAACAAATCTATATGTTAAGAAAAGAGATAATAATTATCTGCTGGAATATAATGTTGAAATTAATGATAAAAGATTTAGCCAGCAGTTCTTAAAAACTGGTAGATAAAAATCAGTTTTACCCGGGGGAGGGGTCTTAATATGAAACGAAAGGTGTTTAAATCATTAGTTTTTTCGATGCTGATTATACTCTGCTTAGCTATTCCAGCAGCAGCTTTTGATGGTGGTGGTTTTTATGAAAGTGAAGTGGAAGAATTGGAAGATGAAGCTTTAGATATAACCGGTGAATTAGAACCAGAATTTAGAATATTCTCTGATGATGGAGAAATTGATGAAAATTTAACTGGAAATCTTAAGTTCAGCTATCCCGGTAAAACTCATGAATTTAAAGTATTAATTGATTTTCAACCTGGAGCAGTAGAAGAAATAGAATTTAATGAACTTTACTACAGATATTTTGGAAAAAAATATAATTTTTTGATTGGTAAACATGTAACTATCTGGGGTAAAGGTGATAAAGTTCATGTAGTTGATAATTTAAATGCTGAAGATATGAGTGATTTTATTAATCCTGAATATAAGGACCGACAAATTGGGGAAGAAATGATTAAAATTGATCGTTATTTTCGAGGAGGAAATGCTAACTTAGAATTTGTTTATACTCCTGATTTTACTCCAAATCGTCTGGCAGAGGATCCAGAGAGTCCTTTAGGAAATTGGGTGATTAACCCTTTTACAGCTCAGTTGTCTGATTTGACATTAAGAAAAATTTCTACCGCGACTAATCAAACAGAAGCAGAGGTTATTTCACAGGTGAAAGATGCTGCAGCTGATGAAGATAATCAATTTGGCTTAAGATTTACAGACAGCCGTGGTGGTACTGATTATGGTTTAAGTTATTATAATGGATATTTAAGAACACCAGGTTATGATAAAGCTGCTTTAAATGCCAAATATAAAGAATTTAAAGCTGGAAATAGTACATTTTCTTCAGTTTTAGAAGCTGCTGACCTTCATTATGATTCAGTTGATGTCTTTGGTTTTGAGCTGGCCCGAGTGATTGCAGATATTAATAGTCGTTTTGAGTTAGCTTATTATAGAACAGATGATACTGCTGGAGATGATCCTACTGTTAGAAATAATAAGATTGCCTGGGTTATTGGTGGAGATCGTGATCTACCAATTAGTAATCTCAATCTAAACCTGCAGTTTACCGGTGAAAAGATATTAGATGATGATCAAATTGAAAATAATATTCTACAAGGCAGCAATGTTGATGCTGAATATGATGAAGATGGAGATTACACTACAAATAGAGCTATCTTAAAATTAGAAGATAGTTATCAAAATGAAAAAATTATTCCAGAATTAACCTGGATCTATAATTTAAATGACAATGATTACATTCTAGAAGCTGCAGTAGACTATGAATTGGAACAGGATTTAATCTTAACTTTTGCACATAAGATTTTTAGAGGAGACCAGGATACTACCTTTGGTCAATTCGAAGATAATGATTTCTCATCCTTTTCTTTAAAATACAGTTTTTAATTTTGTAAAGTAGTTGACAATCTAGTTCTGGATGGTTATAATAGTTTTGTGAACTTTTTACAAATAATTTAATAAAGCTGAATAGCAGGAGGTGAACAACAAATGGCTCATGTAATTTCAGATGATTGTATTTTGTGCGGTGCATGTGCACCAGAATGTCCTGTAGACTGTATCAGTGAAGGTGATACACAATATGAAATTGATGCTGATGAATGTATCGATTGTGCAGCTTGTGTTGCAGTTTGTCCAGTAGATGCTATCAGTCAAGCATAAACAGGCATAAATTTATAAATTTATAAATTTTTGAAAAAACCGGGGGACTAACTCCGGTCTTTTTCATTTTAAATTAAATTTAATTTTTTGAATTTTATTTTAAACAAGCAGCCAGAAGTTTAAGAAGGATTTACTTCGCTTTTAGAGAAGTAGTTTATTAAGGAAATAATAAAATCAGTTGAATAAAAATTTTAACTTAAAAATTATTAAGGAGATGAGCTTTTGATGCAGGAACTTAAAAAAATTGATCCAGAAATAGCAGCTGTAATTGCGGAAGAAGAAAAGAGACAAGATCAAAATATAGAATTAATTGCTTCAGAAAACTTTGTTAGTTCTGCTGTAATGGAAGCGGCTGGTTCAGTGCTGACCAACAAATATGCTGAAGGTTATCCCCGCAAAAGATATTATGGGGGTTGTGAGGTAATTGATAAAGCAGAAGAACTGGCTATAGCAAGGGCAAAAAAGTTGTTTGGTGCTGAACATGCTAATGTTCAACCACATTCTGGTTCACAGGCTAATCAGGCAGTATATTTTTCTCAGGTACCAAAGGGTGGTACAATTTTAGCAATGGACTTAACCCACGGTGGTCATCTAACACACGGCAGCCCGGTGAATATGTCTGGTAAATATTATAATTTTATTCATTATGGAGTGACAAAGGATAAAGAAATTATAGACTATGATCAGGTTAAAGCTTTGGCAGAAGAACATAAACCAGACTTAATTGTGGCAGGTGCCAGTGCATATCCTAGAGTAATTAATTTTAAAACCTTCAAAAAAATTGCTGATTCAGTAGGAGCTCTCTTTATGGTTGATATGGCTCACATTGCTGGACTAGTAGCAGCTGGTCTGCACCCTAATCCTGTAGAAACAGCTGATTTTGTAACAACTACAACACATAAAACTTTAAGAGGAACAAGAGGTGGAATGATACTCTGTAAAGAAAAATATGCCAAAGAAATAGATAAGGCTATTTTCCCTGGCTTACAGGGCGGACCGTTAATGCATATAATTGCTGCCAAAGCTGTTGGTTTCAAAGAAGCTTTAACAGATGAATTTATGGATTATCAGCAGCAGATTATTGACAATGCCCATACCTTAGCAGAAGCTTTAAAAGGATATGGAATGAGACTTGTATCTGGTGGAACTGAAAATCACATGATGCTTGTTGATCTAACAAATATGGATATTACTGGGAAAGAAGCGGAAGAAGCTTTAGATAAAGTTGGTATTACAGTAAATAAAAACACAATTCCTTTTGAAACCAGAAGTCCCTTTGTTACAAGTGGAATCAGAATTGGAACTCCTGCTGTTACAACCAGAGGTATGGGAAAGAAAGAAATGAAAAAAATAGCAGAATTTATTTTTGAAGCTTTAAAAAACCTTGAGGACGAAGAAAAACTTAAGCAAATAAAAAAAGAGGTATATGCTTTTTCTGCTAAATTCATAAAATAATATTTGCAATTTAATTACTTATAGGGCTGGGGGAACCCGGCCATTTTTTTAAAAAAAATAAGAAAATAAGAAAATAATAATTTTAGAAAAGGTGATAGAATGAAAGTCTGCTCGCAAACCTCGAGGGCTTGCCCCGAGGAAAGAGAAGACGGTATTGAATTTTAAGTATTATATTTAGATATTAAATATTCCAAAAGCTAGAACAAATGTTTGTCTAACCTCTTTGTTTATGGTATAATATTAGTGAGGAGGTGAAAGCATGACAGGTAAAAAAATTATAAGAGAAAAAGGCTATAAGTTCAGGCTATATCCTAATAAAAAACAAA